>Ga0265798_10000140_pt1 | contig 141036 bp, 124 predicted proteins | sample P3T30metagenome_FD_192430 | JGI IMG/M metagenome (GOLD analysis project Ga0265798, IMG submission 192430) | Plant litter microbial communities from East Loma Ridge, Irvine, California - P3 T30 | ecosystem: Environmental > Terrestrial > Plant litter > Unclassified | place: USA: California...
CACATTGTATCTCAGAGTGGGGGCATGATTTCCGCCCGGAGTACCGAAAGATTCGTCAGGTCATTGCATGACTTGGATCGGATATTCCAATCATTGCATTAACGGCTACAGCAACCCCAAAGGTTCAGCTTGATATCATCAAGAACCTTCAAATGGGCGATGCAACCTTGTTTAAATCCTCCTTTAACCGCCCAAATCTCTTTTATGAAATCCGCCCCAAACGTGATGTCATCAAAGAAATCATCAGATATATAAAGCAGAATACTGGTAAATCGGGAATCATCTACTGCCTTAGCCGCAAAAAGGTAGAAGAGGTGGCAGAAGCACTAAACCTGAACGGCATTAAAGCACTTCCCTACCATGCAGGCCTGGAACCTAAGGTTCGGGCAGACACTCAGGACAAATTCCTAATGGAGGATGTAGAGGTTATTGTTGCAACCATCGCCTTTGGTATGGGGATCGACAAACCAGATGTTCGTTTTGTGATTCACCATGACATTCCAAAGAGTATGGAAGGTTACTACCAGGAAACTGGTCGTGCCGGCCGTGATGGTGGAGAAGGTGTCTGTATCGCCTTCTACGCACAAAAAGATATTGATAAACTTGCTAAGTTTATGAAAGACAAGCCGGTTTCAGAAAGGGAAATCGGTACGCAAATCTTAAAAGAAGTAATCGACTATGCAGAGTCGGGGGTATGTCGGAGAAAACAAATTCTGCACTACTTCGGAGAAAACTTCAACGAAGCGGGTTGTAACGGTATGTGTGACAACTGCAGAAGAGCTAAAACGTACTTCGATGCAGAAGAACACCTGAAAAGCTTATTGGAGCTTATCAAACGTACAGGCGAAAAGTTTGACGACACGCATATCCTGAATATCATTATGGGCATGGAAACAGCCCAGACTATTGCTTACGAACACCGTAAATTACCTGAGTTTGGTTTAGGTAAAATCGAAGGAGAGAACCTTTGGAAGTCGCTTGCAAGACAAGCGCTTCTAAACAACTTCGTCATAAAGGACATCGATAATTACGGACTGCTAAGTCTATCTAAGGCAGGACACGACTTCATTGATAATCCATACGCACTCAAATTCATTTTGCGCGAGCCAATTGAGAGTGATACTAGTGATGATGACGATGACGCGAAACAAGGCGCTGATGTACTGGATACACAACTCCTGCAGCTTCTGAAGGATCTCAGGAAGAAGATCGCTAAACAAAAGAACGTACCACCGTTTGTTGTTTTTCAAGATCCATCCCTGGAGGAAATGTGTACGCATTACCCGGTATCCATGGAAGAACTTAAACAGATCTCCGGTGTGGGCAATGGAAAAGCCATGAAATTCGGAGCGCCATTTATAGAGCTGATCAAGAAGTACGTCGCGGACAATGATATTGAGCGTCCGGTAGATTTAATTATCAAGACGCAGGCAAATAAATCACAACTTAAAGTTTCCATCATTCAGAATGTTGACCGTCAGATTGGTCTTGACGATATCGCCAGGGCAAAGGGCATCACTTACGATGATATTTTGAAAGAAATAGAAGCAATCGTAAATTCAGGCACCAAGTTGAACCTTAACTATTTCGTAGACGAAGTATTGGACGATGATCGACAGGATGAGGTATTTGATTACTTCCGCTCTGCCGAGAATGATTCCATAGACGCGGCCTTGAAAGATCTTGGTGAAACGGACTATACACGTGAGGAAATACAGTTAATGCGCATTAAGTTCATGTCTGAACTTGGAAACTAATAGATAATCATGATCAATTTCGAATTAGAAAAGTTAAAACATACAGATGGTAATAATTTCTTTTTAATGGCTGGTCCATGTGCCATTGAAAGCGAAGAGATGGCACTCCGCATAGCCGAACGAATCGTTAATATTACCGACAAGTTGGAAATCCCTTATATTTTCAAAGGTTCTTATCGCAAGGCAAATCGCTCCAAAGGAAGTTCCTTCACCGGAATTGGTGATGAAAAAGCACTGAAAATCCTGGAGAAGGTAGGCAAGACCTTTGACGTACCAACCGTTACGGATATCCACGAGAGTGCAGAAGCTGCTATGGCTGCTGCCTACGTAGATGTGTTGCAGATTCCGGCCTTCCTATGCCGTCAGACGGATTTGCTGATTGCCGCTGCTAAAACAAACAAAGTCGTAAACGTGAAAAAAGGTCAATTCCTTTCGGCAGGTTCCATGAAGTTCGCAGTGGAGAAGATTTTAGAATCAGGGAATAACCGGGTAATCCTGACCGACCGTGGAAACACCTTCGGTTACCAGGACTTAATCGTTGACTATCGTGGCTTGCCCGAGATGCAGACCTTTGGTGTGCCTGTGGTAATGGATTGTACGCACTCCTTGCAACAGCCTAATCAAAGTTCAGGTGTCACAGGTGGAAAGCCGGAGCTAATTGCGACCATCGCGAAAGCTGCGATAGCGGTAGGGGCCGATGGTCTTTTCATTGAAACGCATCCTGATCCTGCTTGTGCAAAATCAGATGGAGCCAACATGCTCCACTTAGATCGGTTGGAAGAGTTGCTTACGCAAATGGTTAGATTAAGAAAAGCGGTTATTTAACCGCTTTTTTCATTAACACTAAATCCCTTTTACAACAAAGGAAGTTCTCCGATTTTGCTGTCTTCCCTCCGGAGTTGCGTTACTTGCTATCGGTTTGTTCCGCCCATAACCTTTAAACTGCAGCCTTTCTGCTGCAATATTCTTTTCAACAAGGAAGTTGTACACCGCTTTCGCTCTTGCCTCAGACAACAATACATTCTGTGCATCGGTCCCCGTATTATCGGTATGTCCTTGAATTTCAATTGACAAAGATGGGTTCTCTGTTAGTAAGCCGAATAACACATCCAGCTCAACAATTGATTTCGGCAGAAGCGTAGCCAGGTTTGTATCGAAGAAGATGTTCTTTAAGGTTAGATTCTGCCCGGTTTTTATTCGATCCATATAGACTATGAGTTCAACTGGTTTATTGCCGTTTTCTGCGGGCAGCTCAAAATGTTCCGAATAGAAGAGATAGCCCTTTGAAGAAACATTAAGTGAGTAATCACTGCCAACGGGCATCACCGCTAGGAAGTCACCAGTTTCAGCAGAAGTATAATCATTAAATTGTGTTTTCTTGGTTTTAAGATTTACCATCAATATTTCTGCAGCAAGCGGCGCCTTTGTTTCCTTGTCATAAACAGTTCCACTCACGTAAGATATCCGCTTAGGCTGCGCAAGCACCGGCATTTTAAAGGTGTACAAATCCAGGTCTCCAAATCCATCTTTTAGATTAGTTGAAAAAATACCGTTCAGGCCATCTGGTGTGACGATTAATCCAGTTTCTTCATTATGACTGTTAATGGGATAGCCCAGGTTGACCGGCTTGTCCCATTTCCCCTCGACATCAAGCCTGCTGTAAAAGATATCCTTGTTGCCTAGTCCAGGCCAGCCATCTGATGAGAAGTAGAAAGTCTGTCCATCAGGGTGTACGAAAGGGGTGTGTTCATCGTAGGCAGTATTAATCTCCGGGCCAAGATTTACCGGTGTGCTCCAGGTTCCATCCTTGCCAAGCTGCGTCTTCCATAAATCATAGCCACCAAGACCGCCTGGACGATTGCTTGAAAAGTACAAGGTATTTCCGTCAGGACTTATCGCCGGTTGAGAATCCCAATATTTAGAATTTACGACACCACCAAGGTTAAATGGACGATCCCATTGTTTCCCGTTCTTATGGCTTACATAGATATCACAACTCCCAAGTCCATCCGGGCGGTTACATCCCGTAAAGAAAAGGTATTTCCCATCTGGTGATAGCGACTGTGCACCCTCATTATATTCTTTAGTGTTAATGTTTGTACTCAGGGGAAGGGCAGTGCTCCATCCGTTTTGTTTTGAACGTTTGCTGATCAGAAAGTCTTCATTGTTATCTATCACACGACTGTAGATCATGGTACCGCCGTCAGCCGTAAGTGCGGGAAAATACTCCCGGTACTTGGTATTGATATGTTCGCCCATATTTAAGGGCTGAAATGGCTGAGGTTTTTTCATTGCCTCCATGGAAAAGAGACAATCTGCAATATATTTTTTGGCACGAAGAACAATCTTCTGGTCCTTACCGGTATACTTGTTGGTGAAGTTTTGTAAATTTTCTAATGCTTGCTGGTAGTCACCCGTCAACAGTTGTGATTCACCTAGCGAGTAGTAGACCCTTGCGTCTACCGCCAGGTTCAGCGCCATTCCACTTAGATAGGCTTCCTTGCTTTTATCATAGGATTTCAGGCGTCGATAAAGATCACCCATTTGAAAGAATGCAAGTTGAAATTGAGGATCTGCGATGATGGCTTCCTGTAGTTGCGAAACAGCATTTTCGTAATTGCCGTTATCTATAAGGGACTGGGCAGTGTGAAAATGCTTCTGTGCAGCCCCATTACCAGACTGTTGAGCATCAGCCCTCAGCTGTATACAAACAATTAAGCATAGAATCCAGAATCCCTTCATTCTTAGTATGTATCCAATAAAGATAGGGAAAAGGATGCTGCCTTAGGGAATGTTCAGGAATTTGTGCGTTTGTAACGAAATTTCCCACTTTGGATTTGCCATTACATAGTCAATGATCAAAGGTGTTATCTCATTCCTTTTAGACCACTCTGGCTGTAAATACAATTTACAGGTCGGACTAACAGACTCGGCATATTGCTCGGCCCACATGAAGTCACTTTTGTTAAAAACAATGACCTTTAGTTCATTTGCAAATGGCGTAATGTCCGGACGTGGAGCCTTAAACTTCTTTGGAGATAAACAAATCCAGTCCCATGAACCCGACAATGGATATGCACCTGAAGTTTCAATGAAGGTTAAGATCTTTTTCTCCTGCAACCTGGCGGTAAGGTAATCCATATTATAGATCAAAGGTTCTCCACCTGTAATTACAACTGCTCTACCGGGAAAAGTATCTGCCTTAGCAACGATGTCATCTGCTGCTGTTAAAGGATGAGATTCAGCGTCCCAACTTTCCTTAACATCACACCAGTGACAACCTACATCACAGCCGCCAAGCCTTATAAAATATGCAGCTTTACCTGTGTTGTAACCTTCTCCTTGTATCGTGTAAAATTCTTCCATTAACGGAAGCAGTGTTCCATCTGTCGGTATCTGATGCGCCATAATAAGCTGCAAAGGTAACAAAATAAATGCGCCGGAACTTTTATCTCCGGCGCAGTAAATATTAATGACTTAGTTATGAAACTCTCGAACTTAATAGATTTCTTTTCTTGCGGAGGCCAGTGTGTTTTTTAATAAACCTACAATGGTCATCAGTCCTACACCACCTGGCACAGGTGTAATCCAGGAAGCCTTTTCAGCCACATTTTCGAAATCTACGTCACCATAAAGTTTGTAGCCGGATTTTGTCGTTGTTGAGCTCTCCCGATTGATGCCAACGTCAATTATAATCGCACCTGGCTTCACCATGTCAGCTGTGACAAAGTTCTTTTGACCAATAGCAGCCACAATGATATCTGCCTGTAATACAATTGCTTTCAGGTCCTTGGTTCTGCTATGCGTTAAAGTAACGGTGCAATTTCCAGGATTGGCATTCCTCGCCATTAGTATGCTCATCGGGCTACCTACAATGTTACTACGTCCAACCACCACGCAATGTTTAGCTGTGGTGTCTATGTTATAAGCTTGTAACATGAGTAAGATCCCATAAGGTGTTGCTGGAATGAAGCAGGGCAGGTTTCGCATCATACGTCCAAGGTTAACAGGGTGGAAGCCATCAACATCTTTACGATAATCTATGGTTTCTGTTACCTTTTCAGGATCAATGTGTTTTGGCAATGGAAGCTGAACAATCAGCCCATCAACATCTGCATCCAAATTTATTTTGCGAATTTGCTCAAGCAATGCTTCTTCCGTGACGTCAACATCATAGCGTATCAACGAAGACTTAAACCCAACCTTTTCACAGTTCTTCATCTTGCTCGCAACATAAGTCTCGCTACCTCCGTCGTTACCAACGAGGATGGCGACAAGGTGTGGCTTTCTTCCGCTTTCTTTCAAAAAGCTTGCTGCTTCTTCTGCAATTTGATTCTTAATCTGTTCAGAGGCGAATTTTCCGTCTAGTAGTTGCATAGTGTTATAGTAGCTGTTAGTCTAATTTAAGTACGGCCATAAAAGCCGTCTGTGGAATTTCCACGTTACCCACCTGGCGCATGCGTTTCTTACCCTTCTTTTGTTTTTCAAGTAACTTACGCTTACGTGAGATATCACCTCCGTAACATTTAGCCGTTACGTCTTTACGCATAGCTTTAACGTTCTCCCTGGCAATAACCTTTGCACCAATCGATGCTTGTATAGCAATTTCAAACTGCTGTCTTGGAATCAGTTCCCGTAGTTTTTCACAGATCCGTTTACCGAAATCATAAGAATTACTTCTGTGGATCAATGAAGATAACGCATCTACATGTTCTCCATTCAACAGTATATCCAAACGCACCAGGTCTGACTGGCGATATCCGATCTGATGATAATCAAACGACGCATAGCCTTTCGAGATGGTCTTCAACTTGTCGTAAAAATCAAATACGATCTCACCCATTGGCATTTCAAACACCAATTCTACACGGTCAGCAGTTAAGTAAGATTGATTTACAATTACGCCACGCTTTTGAATACATAGTGACATCACTGGACCTACAAATTCAGCCTTGGTAATGATGTTAGCTTTAATAAATGGTTCCTGAACATACTCCAGCTTACTTGGATCCGGAAGATCCGAAGGGTTATGTACCGCAATCTCCTCATCACGGGTTGACTTTGCGATGTAAGACACGTTAGGTACGGTTGTAATTACCGTCATGTCGAACTCACGCTCCAGTCGCTCCTGGATAATTTCCATGTGTAGCATACCAAGGAATCCGCAACGGAATCCAAAGCCCAATGCTGCAGAACTTTCGGGTTCAAATACGATAGAAGCATCATTTAGCTGCAGCTTGTGCATCGCTTCGCGAAGTTCCTCAAACTCGTCCGTATCGACAGGGTAGATACCGGCAAATACCATTGGCTTTACCTCTTCAAAGCCCTGAATACTCTCTAGTGATGGTCTAGCAACATTGGTAATCGTGTCACCAACCTTTACTTCACGTGCTTCTTTAATACCGGAAATGATGTAACCTACGTCACCGGTCTTAACAACTTGCTTTGGGAACATATTGAGCTTCAGTACGCCAACCTCATCCGCAAGGTATTCTTTATTTGTGTTGATAAACTTTACTTTATCGCCTTTCTTAATCTCGCCATTCACCACCTTGTAGTAGGCGATGATACCCCTGAAGGAGTTAAAAACCGAGTCGAAAATTAATGCTTGCAATGGTGCTTCAGGATCTCCTACCGGTGCAGGAATTCTTTCTATGATAGCCTTTAAGATATCAGGAATACCTTGTCCGGTTTTACCAGAAGCTGGAATAATTTCTTCGCGTTTACAACCAATAAGGTCTACAATCTGATCTTTAACCTCTTCCGGCATTGCGCCAGGAAGATCCATCTTATTCAGGATCGGAATAATTTCCAAATCATGTTCAAGGGCCAGGTATAGATTTGAAATGGTTTGTGCCTGGATGCCTTGCGAAGCGTCTACGATTAATAATGCACCCTCACAGGCAGCAATTGATCGGGATACTTCATATGAAAAATCCACGTGTCCGGGTGTATCTATGAGGTTTAGTACGTATTCTTGTCCATCCTCAATGAAATTCATCTGAATCGCGTGACTCTTAATCGTAATACCACGTTCACGCTCCAGATCCATGTTATCTAGTAATTGGGCCTGCGCCTCACGTTGGGTAATGGTATTGGTATATTCTAGTAACCGGTCGGCCAAAGTACTCTTACCGTGGTCTATATGTGCAATTATGCAAAAATTACGTATGTGCTTCATCTTTGCGCAAATATATGATTTTGCCCCGGTTATTTAAATGTAAATTGTCGGCAGGCCGCCGCTGCCTAAATTACGACAATTGAAAGGTGTCAGCGTCCCTCAGAAAAGGAAAGCTGCGTCTGTTCTTCACAAGATCCTGATAATTGATGCTGAAGGTGTAAAGATCCTCATCCTCAGGTTTATAGTAGACTGTGTTTCCATTCGCATCAAGGCACATGGAGTGCCCGCTATGGTAGACCTCATTGCCATCGTGTCCAACGCGGTTTACAGCAATAACATAACATTGATTCTCTATTGCACGAGCGGGAATGAGTGCCTTCCAATGACCGGCACGCTTGTCCGGCCAGCTTGCAATAACAAGCAGTATATCGTAGGCGCCATCAGCATTCCGCAGCCATACCGGGAATCGAAGATCGTAACAGATGGCCAGACGAATTTTCCAGCCTTTAAGATCAACAATTACCTGATCTTGCCCTGCAGTGTATATTTTATCCTCTCCGCCTAAGCCAAAAAGATGGTGTTTATCATATTTCTCAAAGCTTCCATCCGGTAACATCCAGATCATACGATTGTAGAAGTTGTTGTCTTCATAGATGATCAGGCTACCCGTTACTACGCAGTCGTAACGGTGTGCGGTATCTTTTAACCATGTCATCGTCTGACCATCCATGCTTTCTGCCAGACTCATCGCGTTCATGCTAAACCCAGTGTTGAACATTTCTGGCAGCACGATCAGATCTGTCTTTTCCTTTACGCCTATATTCAATCGGAGGGAGAGGTTCCGAAGGTTTTTCTCCGTTTTTTCCCAGAAAAGATAAGCCTGGAAAACTGTGACTTTTAAGTTGCCTATGTTCAAGTAATCAGGAGCTTCCATTTCAGTTTTTCTTTAGAATTGCATTAACTTTTCAACCGCCTGCTCCAGCGTTTCTTTCTTCTTCGCAAAGCAGAAACGGAGTGCGTGGTGATCGGTATTTCTTGTAAAGAAGGCCGACACAGGTACACTTGCTACACCAAAATCTTTAACCAGCCGTGTTGCAAGTGCAACATCAGTTTCTTCACTTAAATGATCAAATGTCACACACTGAAAGTAGGAACCCTTACAAGGTAATAAATTAAAGCGCGTTTGACCTAACATTGACCTGAAGTAATCACGTTTTTCCTGGAAGAAATCCGCAAGCCCTAAGTACTTGCTTTCATCCTGGAGATATTCTGCAATGGCATATTGTACTGGCGTATGTACACTGAAGATGCTGAACTGATGCACCTTCCTGAATTCCTTCATTAAATTCTCAGGACCTAAACAGTAGCCAGCCTTCCAGCCTGTAGCATGCAGAACCTTGCCAAACGAGCCTACGATAAAACTACGTTCCTTAAGTTCCGGATAACTGGCAATGCTAAGGTGTTTTAATCCATCGTAAACGATGTGCTCATACACTTCATCACTTAAGATTAATACATCTGTGCCCTTCGTCAGTTTGATCAGGCACTGCATGTCTGTGTCCGATAGCACACTGCCGGTAGGATTATTCGGACTGTTCAGAATAATCATCTTCGTATTCGCACTAAAAAGACGTTTAACGATATCCCAGTCAATTCCATAATCGGGTGGAATCATCTCATACGTCTTTACCAGACCTCCATGCATTCTGATTGCAGCCGCATAGCTGTCGTATGCAGGCTCGAATATAATCACTTCGTCTCCAGGGTTGATGCAAGTTGCTATCGCAGTAAACAATGCCTGCGTACCTCCAGCGGTTACGGTGACCTCATTTTCCGCATCGTAATCCGAGCCATAAAGCTTGTTCGTTTTCGCAGTGATCAGGGACCTTAACGCAGGTATACCGGTCATGGGTGCATACTGGTTAAAACCTTTATGCATGTAATCCGCTACCATCGCTATAAGCTTTGGGTCAGTGTCAAAATCAGGAAATCCTTGCGAAAGATTTATGGCCTGGTGTTCTTCTGCGAGCTTCGTCATTACAGAGAAGATGGTGTTGGCCGTACCGGGTAGCTTCGAGTTTATAGGTATCATGTATTGCGAAAATAGCAAATATAGGAGCAAAAAAAAGCCGGTCGAGACCGGCTTAACAAAATTGTGATACTATTTATGCATTTTGTACACTATCATTCAAATCATCTGATGCCTGCTTCACGTCATTTTTAGCATCTTCTTTATAAGCTTTAAATTCCTGGTTTAAATCACCAGCTTTAGTTTTCACATTTTCAACGGTACGATCTTTCAAGTCGATCAGGTCATCTTTCCCTGCAACGATTTTCTCTTTTACAGATTGATATCGCTCTTTCAAATCACCGGTTAAATCCGTTGCTTTATCGGAGATCAGCGTTCTGGTTTCTTCACCACTGCTTGGTGCGAAAAGCACACCCAGTACTGCACCTACAGCTAAACCTGTTAGCAGTGCAACAATAGCCTTTGAAGAATCAGATTCCTGAGAAACGCATTTGGATAACATTTTGTCGTATTTCATAATCGAATGTTTTATTTATGATTAACAACACTTTACCCATTGTGTTTTTTGAAATTGAAATTACTCAGCAGTCTCATCAACCACAATTTTAATCTCATGGTCCGCTATCGTAATCCTTCGTTCTTTATATAAAGCACCAATAGTCTTTTTGAAAGCGTTCTTGCTGATCTTGAAACGGTGGTAAATGTCGTCAGGAGAACTTTTGTCACCTAAGTGGATCACCCCACCATTTTCTTTTAGTTCTTTATAGATGATGTCCTTAGAATCCAGGATGTGGCTATAGCCCATTGGCTGCAAGCTCAGATCAATTTTCCCTTCTACGCGAATCTTTTTAATCCAGCCTTTTCGAAGTTCACCTGGCTGCAGATCATCAAACAACTCATTAGCATAAAGTAAACCAATATACCTGTTGTCAATGATGGCGTTAAAACCCAGATCCGAGCGATCCACAATCAGCAGACTCACTTCATCACCTTCTTCAAGATCAATCTCCTCTTCCTCAACAAAGTTAGTGAGGCGGGAGGAAGCGAGCATCCTGTCATTGCTGTCATCCAGGAAAACGTAGACCACATGTTTATCGCCCTTAAACATCGGTCTTTTCTGTTCCTTTAGCGGCACATAAATGTCCTTACCAATACCAAGGTCCATAAATGCCCCATCTTTGGTTTCGTCAACCACCGTCAGATAGGCGAAGTCGCCAACACATGCGAAAGGCCGCTGTGTAGTTGCAACCATGCCACCATCCTTATCTACATAGACAAAAACATTAACAACGTCGCCAATTTCATTCTTCGGGGTCACCTCAGTATAGTTTAATAAGGCTTCCTTTTCACCGTCCGTTAAGATCAGTCCTTTTTCCGATTTCCCTGAAATCCTTAAATCATTGTATTGTCCAATAGCTATCATGCTACAAAGGTAATTATTTAATATTGCCTTGTTCTACTTGCTTATATATGGCAACCATATCTTCTTCGCCCATTCCATTTTCAATGGCCTCCTGAAGTGTTGCTGCTAGGGTACTCCCTGCAGGGCTTTGCATACCCATCTCTTCAGCAAGTCGGATGTCCTTCCGCAGGAGCTTCAAGGCAAATGCAGGTTTGAAATCACGGTTGATGATGTTGGTCGATTTAATTTTTGTAATCCCACTGCCCACAGCACTCTCATTGATCAGCGGTAGGAGGGCATCAGCTGCGATGCCATTTTGTTCAGCAAACACCACCGATTCTGAAAGGCCCTGAATAGTGATGCCGAGAAACAGGTTAATGGCCAACTTGGCCACATTGCCTGCTCCATGATCACCAAGGTGCGTAGCCGATTTCCCTAAAGTCAGTAGTATAGGTTTTACTTTGTCGTATGCCGCTGCAGGTCCACCAACCATGATCACCAGTTGCGCGTCTGTTGCCGGTTTGACGCTGCCAGATACCGGCGCATCCAGGTAGCTGATGTGCACACGGGCAGCTTCTTCCGCTAGCATCCTGCTGGTTTCGGGGGCAACGGTGCTCATGTCCACTACTGTTAATGCCTTCGTGCGACTTACACCAAACAGACCTGCTGACCCACTATAAATTGATTTTACCGCCTGATCATCACTTAACATGCTAATGATAACGTCAGCCTCTGGTAGTAAGTCGGCAGGGCTTGCCGCAACTGCAACGCCAATTTCTGCTGCTAATGCGGCAGATTTTGCTTCATTCCTGTTGTACACGGTAACCGCATACCCAGCTTTAACCAGGTTTTTTACCATCGGGACACCCATGTTTCCCAAACCTATAAATCCAATTTTCATGTTTTCTCAATTTGTATTGCCATTTAAAGCATCAAACATTCAACAATGTTTGTGTTTGATCATAAAAGGGCACATAAATAGGTATTAAAGTTGACACGGTTCAAAAATTAATAAATTTGCATCATGATTTCCAAAAATACCCAGCGTATCTTCCTCAGCTTGTTCTTTTTTCTCTCTGGTTTTAGTTTCTCTACATGGGCGTCGCGGATACCTACGATAAAGATGGCTTTCGATTTCAATGATGCCGAACTCGGTTCCATATTGCTTGCCATGCCTATAGGATCTTTGCTGGGACTGCCCATCTCTGGCTGGTTGGTCTCTAAATACAACAGCAGGGTGCCACTGATTATTGGCTTCGCGCTAAATACTTTTGCCCTGGCACTCATTGGTTTTTCCCATAACGTTGTCACGCTGGTTATTGCCGTGTTGCTATTTTCCTTTACAACTAGAATTTATAACATCTCGGTAAACACACAGGCCATTTCCTTGCAGAAATTCTATGAGCGTAAGATCATGGGCTCGTTCCATGGTTTCTGGAGCACGGGAGGCATTTTCGGAATACTATTTTCCACTTTGATGCTCAATTGGGGCATCTCCATTCAGTCACACTTCATCATGGTTGGTGCTGTTGCATTGATCCTGACTGTTTTCTCCTACAAGTACTTGTTGAAGAATGATAAAGCCGAGAAAGGCAATAAGATCATCCTCGGCAAACCCGATCCTTATATTTTTTACCTGGGTGTTGTCGCTTTCCTATCGGCGATTTGCGAAGGGGGCATGTTCGACTGGAGTGGAATCTACTTCCAGCAAGTGCTTAACGTAGAGATATTCACCTACGGATATCTGATTTTTATGACGTTCATGGCCGCTTCCAGATTCCTATCAGACAAAATCATTGCAATAATCGGTATGCCAAATACCTATATCATGAGTGCCACCTGTATTGTTGCAGGTATTGCTATGGCCATCATTGTCCCAACGTTCTGGACCGCCATGATTGGTTTTTCTCTGGTGGGCTTTGGAACTGCCGCCGTTATTCCGGTGTCTTATGCACTGGCAGGAGCCTCTCACAAATACTCACCAGGCATGGCAGTATCCATTATTGCCACTTACTCCATCACCGGAATGCTGCTTGGCCCACCCTTAATTGGCTATCTGGCGCATGCGTTTAACCTTCGTGTGTCGTTTGTGATATTTGGACTTTGTGGCTTGATGCTGATTCCGGTATCACGAATGTTCTTTATCCATAAGAAAACGCTCGAAGCAGCCTAGTTTTAATTTCAAGACCAATACCCTAAATGCTTATGAAATACCCATTAACCAAAGAAGTTGATGTACAGGGTAATTACTTCGGTACAATAGTAAACGACCCATTCAGATGGCTTGAAGATGATCGTGCAGATGATACTAAAGCCTGGGTAATTGAACAAAATAAATGTACCAACGAATACCTGGAAAAAATCCCATTTAGAGCGGCTATTCGACAACGCTTACAGAAGTTGATGGACTATGAGAAGTTTTCCCAACCCTTCAAAGAGGGGCGTTACACTTACTTCTACAAGAACTCCGGTTTACAGAACCAAAGTATATTGTACAGGCAAAAATCTGAAGATGAAGAAGCTGAAATATTCCTGGATCCTAATACTTTCTCTGCTGATGGCAGCAATTCCTTAGCAGGTATAAGTTTCTCCAAAGATGGTTCTTTGGCTGCTTACCAAATCTCAAAAGGGGGGTCGGACTGGACAGATGTTGTTGTCGTTGACACTGAATCAAAAAAGCAGCTTTGGGAAGTTATTCATGATGTTAAATTCTCAGGAATTGCCTGGCAAGGCAATACTGGATTTTACTATAGCACGTACGAACAGAAGCAGGGTGCCTCTGCTTTGTCGGCCAAAACCGAGCAGCATAAGCTGTACTTTCACAGATTAGGAGAAAAACAGTCGGAAGATCAGGTGGTTTTCGGTTCTGAAGTCTCCAGGAGGTACATTAGTGCTGGCTTGACGGAAGATGAGCGTTATGTGGTCATCTCTGCTGCAAACTCTACTTCAGGAAATGAATTGTACATCAAGGACCTTCTCCTAGAAAATGCTCCAATCTTAACCATTGTCGACAATTTCGATAAAAACCACGAGGTGCTCCTGCATGAGGATGCTAAGCTTTACATCTACACCGACTTTGATGCCCCAAATGGCCGTGTCGTTGTTGTGAATGTGGCAAAACCGACGCCACCATTTTGGACGGATCTTATTCCTGAAACCAACAATGTTTTAACACCGGGTACCGCAGGGGGTAAGTTGTTTGCAAACTACCTGAAAGATGCTGTATCAATGGTGTGGCAGTATAACCTAAATGGATCAAAGGAAAGGGAAATTGAACTTCCCGGCCCTGGTACCGCAATTGGTTTCCATGGCAAGCAGGAGGAAACAACGATCTACTACACGTTTACGTCGTATATCTATCCGGCAACCATATTCTGCTATGCTATTGCGAATGGAACATCAACGATCTACCGTAAATCCGGGGTTGATTTCAGCCCGGAGGCTTACGTTTCCAATCACGTTTTCTATACCTCGAAGGATGGTACCCGTGTACCGATGATCATCACCCATAAAAAAGATCTGGAGCTGAACGGAAAAAATCCAACCGTTCTGTATGGCTATGGCGGTTTCAATGTCAACCTTACACCAGCTTTCAGCAATTCTGCAGTTGTCCTTCTAGAACAAGGGGCCGTATATGCCGTTGCTAACCTTCGTGGTGGTGGAGAATATGGCGCAGAATGGCATCTTACAGGTACGAAGATGAACAAGCAGAATGTCTTTGACGACTACATTGCTGCCGCAGAATACCTGATCAGCGAAAAGTATACTTCTTCAGCTTACCTGGCCAGTATGGGCGGTTCTAACGGCGGACTACTTGTTGGGGCAACCATGGCACAACGTCCGGAACTGTTTAAGGTGGCACTACCGGCGGTAGGTGTACTGGATATGTTGCGGTATCATCAATTTACTGCTGGCGCAGGCTGGAGCTTTGATTATGGCACAGCCGACGATTCTCCAGAAATGTTCGGGTACCTTTATCAGTATAGCCCATTACACGCGTTAAAATCGGGAGTTAAATATCCGGCAACCCTGGTAACCACTGGTGACCATGACGATCGTGTTGTACCAGCACACAGCTTCAAATTTATAGCGCGTCTGCAGCAGGTGCAGACAGGGGAGGCTCCTGTGTTAATTCGGATAGAGACCAATGCCGGTCATGGGGCAGGAAAACCCACGGACAAAGTTATCGGGGAAATTGCAGACAAATGGGCCTTTATGTTTCAGGTCATGGGACTACACTGGTTATAACCAGCTAGGGCGTCAACCTGGTGTCGACGCGGTATCAATACGGCGTCTATACGGCGTTCATCCGGCCTTTGGCCGGGTCAACCCCGTATGTACCCCGGATTGACACCGGATCAACATCCTAGTCAATGTAAATCCTATCGGTTTGTAATCACTTCTATTCTCAAAGGTTGTTGAAGTTCGCCTGGTGTGGTAAAACCTCCAGCAACAACCGTATACATCTTGCCGGCAGTTAGCGTCACATCTTTAATGGTTGCCAGTACAGCTCCACTCTGCTTGCTTTTAAGCTCAAGCGTGTAAGGTTTTGCATCAGCACTGATGAAGTCACTGGCAGATTTAAATGCTTTGTCTCCAACCAGCACTGCTCCACCACTTATAGCCAGGTCTAAGGATCCTGCATCGGGAGACAGGTTGATGAAACGTACAAATGCTTTCTCTGCAGATGTTAATGATAAATCATCCTGCACAAGTAATCCGGAAAGGTTTGGGCGATCATTAATCAGGTAATATGAATATGCTTTATCCTTATCAAGGTTTGTCGTTTCTGTGTACACGCTCTCCGTATTACTGGCAGTGGTGAATTTTAAGATGTTGGCACCTGGCGTAATGTTGATATAGGGCGCGGTGGTACCCATAAAAGGTAGTGCACCTTTCGTGTTCACTGGAGATACGATATTATTGATGTACACATTGTAGGTACCGTAGCTCGGTGAGGCATTTACGACCATTAATCCTGAAATCGAGGTTGTTTCCATTTCATCTTTCGAACAGGAACTGAATGTTAAAGCGGAGGCGGTTAAAAGCAGGGCAGCTGCAATGCGGGTAATTTTGCTTGAATAGATGCTGGTAAAGATTTTCATTTACTGTTTCGGTTTTTATTTATTGTTAGACAACTGTGCTTAAAACGAGCGAAGCCTGTTTTACGCTACATGCAAATATTTACTTTTTTGCCGACAAGCAACGTTAAAATAGGTTAAATCATGGGAATGATACACGATTGATGCAGCGTTTGATGGCGCACCAAAGAAATTTTTATTTTTTTTCTTAGTGTAATTTGTACACTAAGAAAAAAGGTTATATATTTGTATCAACAAAGCGGTTAACCGCCTATTGAATTGAAATTACACACCTGCATGATGTCACCTTGATGAACATCTTCAGGATTTAAGAGAAAACCCGTTCATACAGGTTTATATTTGGTTAGAAAAGGGATGCGTCTGGATGGAGCAACCCTTTCTTTATTTATAGCCCTTTCTAAACGAAAAAACGCCATATTGCTATGGCGTGAATGATGTCTTAAACCGTTGACTATTAGAGGTTCTCCCCGGATATTTTACTCGAATCAGATTGGTTTTCCTGCTCTGCATTCATTTCCTCCTGAAAGGTTTCACTTCTTTCCGTGGGATGTACATCCCCAATTGTGTCGTCCGCGTTATCCGCTTGCTTTAACGCCTGATCTGTACCTTCTGTTACGGGTTTACCTTCTTCGGTTCTTGCTGGGTCGTTATTCTGATTGTTTTCCATAGGTTCTAAATTTGAATAATGTTCAGGTTTTAACATCATTAACAAGGCGGGTAGCGTATTGTTTAGTGGGGCTCCAGGCCATGTTAGTGTCAGAATAGGGAAAATGAAACTAACCTTGAGGTTTAAACCTACGGCGCAAAGCCTATATTTGCTGCCTGAATTTATACCAAAGAATTAATGCAATACGACTCCATTTCCTGGCAGCGTGCCTGGGAATATCCCGCCTTTCGTCTTAAACTTGTAACAGGCCTAATTATCCTTCTTGGCATATTGGTGTTTGCACCAGACTACTTCTTATATATTCAGTCAAGGGAAGGTGTGCTGCTGAACGATTGGGTACTAAACGAACTTCCCGCAGTAAATGTGTCTTCCTATATCTTCCTTATGCTATACCCTTTTATGGCATTGATGATTTGGCGAATGGTTGAAAAAACTGCTTTCTGCATTACTGCGCTTTGGGCATATATTTTCTTGTGCATGGGCCGGATGATCACCATCTATCTCATTCCACTGGAAGCTCCGTTAGGTATCTTGCATCTGGAAGATCCGTTTTCGGTATTTTTCTATGGTACGGAGATCATTACGAAAGATTTATTCTTTTCCGGCCATACCGCCACACTATTTCTTATTGCACTCTGTCTGGAGAAGCCTCTCGAGAAGTACCTTGCCTTTATTGCAACTGCTATCCTGGCAGTTTTATTAATGATTCAGCGCGTTCATTATACAGCAGATATCATTGCAGCTCCAGTATTCAGCTATCTGTTCTGGATGCTGGGCAAGCGCATTGCGAAAATTTAACGTTAAAGATCTACCTTAAACTTTGCCCGTAGGCCCCATTTGGGCACATCGGGATGGTTCAGGTAATTGAATCTTCTTACCACGTCTAAGCGTAGAAATTTGAAAACATTGCTCAAACCGATACTCCCTTCAACGTACGGCACACGATCAAAAGTGTAGGTTGTGCGCAGGCCGGCCGCATTCGTCTGGAATTGCATTAAGGTAGGATCCAGGTCCGGATTGTTTTCTGCTCTCACGCCACCATATATCGCCTTCAAAGATGCGTGTTCCCGTAACTTGAGTCGTTTTAGCAAGGGCAGTTTATTCAGGAAGAATCCACCAAAGCCATGGTCAACATTGATGCTCGCGTAGTGATCGCTTACGAACTCAAGAAAGTTCATCATGTTGAAGGCATTGATCTGATAAGCATAGCTTTGATTCGCTTTATGAATCGCAAGTAACGGGTAGGGTAGTTTATTGAAGATATAACCGCCCTCTACTTTGAAGTCTGTAATGCCGAGCTGCGACAAATAGAAGCGTTTATTAACGCGACCATAGAGGTTGTGATAATCATACTCGCCACCCGCAAGTCCCTTCTTACCGGCTGCATAACGAAAATTAAATATCGGAAATCTATTGTTCACCGCAACGCGGCTTCGTTTCCCCTGGTAGAATTTTTCCTGGGGTGCATAGCGTATGGAAAGGTTAATTTCTGAACTTGTAATTGCAGCTTTATCGACGCCGAGCCCATCGTAATAGTCGAGTGCTAGTGCCGGTCTTTGGGTCCACCGTCTGAAACCTAGATTGAACGACAAGCGATTTTCAAACTCTTGCACATATTCAAATTTGTAAAAGTCATTGTAAAGGAAGCGGTTGTTAACGCCCCGCCTGAAAGAGGAGATGAAATCATCTTCGGTGTTGCCTCTTAGTTCCTGACCGGGCGCATAGGTGTCGCGCTGCACACTGGCCCGTAAGAAGCTTTGTGGGTAGGTGTAAATTGATTTGTTATTTAAGGCATAGGCAACACTTGCGAGGCCTTTCCAACGTTCATCTTTGAACCCGTATCCTACATAGCCTTCCAAATAATACCTGGTACTGAATGCAGTAGTCGTACGTCCACCTAAACGGAGTTTTAGTCCCTCTAAACTGTTGAAGGTATAGAAGGTGTAAAATGGGCCAACCTCAACAGGTCCGGCATTATAGTAGCCATTGAACAAGATGCCTGCAACAGCCATCGCTAGCTTGAATGTCTTACCCTTGGTTAAAGAATCAATGTTTTCGTAGATTTTTAAAGTAGAATCTGATACCTGCTCTAGTCTGTGCGCCGACCAGTAGCTGGCGGAACGATTAAACGCGCCCTCAGCGACCAATTGCTTCTTGCCTGCAAATATTTGATCCGGATCTTGGATTTGGGTTTCTACCTGGTCAATAACCTGACTACGCTCGCCCGTGAAGCCTCTGCCTTTCTCTTTCGAAATACTGAAATCGAGGACGATATTGTTTTTATGTAAGTAATAGCGCTTGTTGGACAATTGACTAAATTCCTGTTTAACCTCAACGCCACGAACGAAATTAAGGTTCGCCCGGTTGCTGGCAGTCAAGAACACTTTTCTTACCGCGAAGCTCCCATCATCGGCAATATATATTTTACCCTCCAGTAACAGGTCTGCCGGATTCCTCGGCATGAATGATAACTCGATCAGCCTTGTTTCTGAAGTTGTTATGGTGTCAGATATAAAGTACTTGTAGAAAGCAGGGGCAAGTGATGCGATAGGGCTCAGGAACTGCGTGGTCGCGATGAGCACATTGTTATCGTATATATCCACATCTTCGTACATCCTTTCCAGGTATACTGCCAAACCCTGATTATCAATAACCAGACTATCAAATTTCACCTGCTTGTTTGCCAGTAAAATTGTTTTCTCCTGATCTGGATTTTTGGTTTGGTACTTCTGAACAAGTTTCTCCTGCAGGTAGACCGGAAGCAACAACTTACCGCCGATTCTGTTTGAATCCTGCTTCTGAAACAGATACTGGTGGTTTCTGAACAGCTTTTTTTTCGGGAAGTTCTCTTTAAGGTTGCTTAGGGAAACTTGTAATCTGTCGTACTGTTTGAAGCTGAGTTCCGGATAATTTCCCATCTGGTTCTGAGCCTTATGGTCAATAACCTTGCGAATCAACGCTACGGCAGGATTGTCTTTGTTGCGGTATTTGCCATGTTTGGCCGTGGTAATGTTAACTTCGTTCAGCCGTTGCGTGTCTTCTGATAATTCAAGATCAAGCTGCTGAGATTGACCGGGTTTGATGTTGATTAATAACGACTTAAAGCCAATGTAGTTAAGCTGCAGTTTATGCTGAGGTGTAGTGCTTTTTAACTCAAAATCACCCTGTGCATTTGTTTTTGTTGATATGGAGCTACCTGGAAAAATGACCGTTACCGCAGGCATGGCTCTCCCGGTAGAAGCATCTTTTACCTTGCCGCTGACCATTGTTACCTGCCCATAGATGCTACTACAACATAAGCATATCAATAGTGCCAGCAGGCATGAAGTCCTAATGGGAAAATGAAACATTAACTAGCCTTTTTTCAGGAAAGCGGTTTTTAAAACTACGCGCATCTTTTCCGCCTTGCACTCCACTTCAGCATCATCCTCTGTTAGTCGGATATTTTTAATCACCATTCCTTTTTTCAAGGTGATGGAAGTACCTTTTACGGGTAAGCTTTTAATTAAAATCACTGAATCTCCGTCTTTCAAGAGATTTCCATTGCTATCCTTTACATCCATTCTTATAATCGTTTAATATTTTAGCTAAGAATTTGCAAGATTACAGCTTAAAAAGGTAAATGTTGTACGCTCGTGTCAAAATAAATGTAAAAAGTGACAGATGTGTAAACTGATTCTTTGATAAAGCTAATATTACATAGCAATGGTTTTTGTGGCCTGGTTTTTATTGTAAATTTGCTCAAAAAAGAATACTGTGACCCGTACTAAAAATAAATCTGATAAGACTGTAGATGTTGTATTGATCGGCGCCGGAATCATGAGTGCAACTTTAGGTGTAATGCTTAAAGAACTTGAACCAGGAATTACGGTTGAAATTTTTGAAAGACTGGATGTCGCTGCAGCTGAGAGTTCTGACGCATGGAACAATGCTGGCACCGGACACTCTGCATTTTGCGAGTTGAACTACACGCCGCAAAAGCCTGACGGCTCTGTTGATACTGCTAAAGCAGTATCCATTGCTGAATCCTTTGAAGTATCTAAACAATTCTGGTCGTACCTGGTGCGATCCAAGTTGGTTGATGCACCAGAAAACTTTATTCGCAGCATCCCGCACATGAGCTTTGTTTGGGGTGAAGCAAACGTTAAGTTCTTGAGAACCCGCTATGAAGCGCTGCAGAAATGTGCGCTTTTTCATGGTATGGAATATTCTGAGGATCCAGCACAACTACGCGAGTGGATGCCATTGGTGATGAAAGATCGTAACCCTGCCGAAAAGGTGGCTGCGACTCGCATGACCCTTGGTACAGATGTGAACTTCGGCTCGCTGACACGCATGATGTTCAACAGACTTCAAGAACAGGAAAAAGTTGAAATGCATTTCAGTCATGAAGTTAAAAAACTCAAGCAAAAAGACGGATTGTGGCAGGTACGGGTTAAGGATGAAATCACAGGTGAAAAAAGAAACGTCTTTGCGAAGTTCGTATTTATTGGCGCAGGTGGGGGTTCTTTACCGCTGTTGGAAAAATCGGGTATTCCTGAGGGCAACGGTTTTGGCGGCTTCCCTGTAAGTGGACAATGGCTGAAGTGTACAAACCCTGAGGTTATTGAACAACACAATGCGAAAGTATATGGTAAGGCTTCTGTAGGTGCTCCACCGATGTCGGTTCCACACCTGGATACCCGTATGATCGATGGTAAGAAAGCGCTGCTTTTTGGACCTTATGCTGGTTTTTCAACGAGGTTCCTGAAGAATGGATCATTGCTGGATTTACCGCTTTCAATCAAGCCGAATAACATTATGCCGATGATAGCTGCAGGTCTGGATAATCTGCCGCTTACAAAATACCTTATTAATCAGGTGAGACAGTCTCAGGATGATCGCCTTCAGGCATTAAGAGAGTATCTGCCTACTGCAAAAGCAGACGACTGGGAACTTGAAACTGCCGGGCAACGTGTACAGGTGATTAAGAAGGATGAGAAACATGGCGGTATACTTGAATTTGGAACTGAGGTCGTTTCGGCTGCCGATGGTTCTATTGCAGCTTTGCTGGGCGCATCTCCAGGTGCATCTACTGCGGTTTCGATCATGCTGACCTTAATGTCCAGGTGCTTCCCACAGTATATGTCTAAACCCGAGTGGCAGGCGAAACTCAGTCAGATGATTCCATCGTATGGCTTGTCGTTAAGCGATGATCCTGTGTTAATGGAGACCTTACGTACGCAAACTTCACATGCACTAAAATTAAGAACCGAAATACCAGTGCTTTAAGAACTTTTTTGTCAGTTTAACCTTATATTGATATTTACATCGATATATATGCCAAACTGGTTGAGAATTGTCTTCAGGACGCTAGTCGTTTTAGTTCTTATCTTAATAGTCGCTTTCATTTCATTGGCCGTTTATGTCAATGCGAACAAAGCTTATATACTTACTTTAGTTACGAGGGAACTGAACAAGAACCTTGACGGTTCCCTCGTAATTGGTAATATGGAGCCTACACTTCTAAGTGGGCTACCTGGCGTCTCTCTTACGCTCAATAATGTTGAGCTAAAAGATAAGAGATGGAATGTCCATAAACACACCTTATTACAGGCCAAGGACATTAAGGTTAATGTCAACTCACTTGCGCTATTCCGCGGTACCGTGGAGATCAACAAGATTGATATTGCCGATGCATCGGCATACCTTTATACCGACTCCACCGGTTATACCAACACCTCTGTTTTCAAAAAGAACAAGAAGGTAGCAACTGCTCCGGATGAAAGTACTTCGTCTTCTACCGAGATCAGGAAAGTCATGTTACAGCGCCTGAAGCTTGTTGTGAACAATGAAAAAGGAAACAAGTTGTTTCAGTTTGCGGTAGACGAGTTATCGGCTAAGGTTGATTATCCTTCTTCAGGTTGGAAAGCAGATGTGGACCTGGATGTTTTAGTAAATTCATTGGCTTTCAATACAAAGCGGGGCAGTTTCATAAAAGACCAGCGCCTTAAAGGCCCTTTTAACATCAACTTCAACGCCGACTCATCTGTCATACAAGTTGCAGAGAACAAACTAAAGATCGGCGACAATGATTTCGTGATTGGGGCAAGCTTCAACACCAGTAAAGAACCAACAACATTCTCCATCAATATTCGGGCGGACAAAATTGCCTGGAGGAATGCAGCCGCGCTACTCGCACCGAACATCAAGAAACGGCTTGATCAGTTTAATCTCAAGAATCCGATTGATGTAAAATGTGCCATTGTTGGGAACATGGGCCCCGGTGGCGACCCACTCATCAATGTAGTTGCGGATGTTAAAGATAACGTGCTAACTACACCAGGAGGGACGGTAGACAGCTGTAGTTTCAGGGGAATGTACACGAATAACTTTTTCGAGGGCAGAGGATTAACGGATGAGAATTCTGCAATTAAACTTTTTGGCTTCAAAGGCGCGTATGAACAGATCCCTTTTTCCATTGACACCGCATTTATCAATAACTTTAAGGCGCCTGTGGCAACAGGGGTGGTGAAGTCTAAGTTTGACATTTCTAAATTAAATGCGATTGTAGGGGAGGACTTACTTAATTTCAACGGGGGGCAAGCAGATCTTAACCTTACCTATAGCGCAGACCTTGTCGATTTGATGCTTAGGAAGCCATACTTCACAGGCTATGTAAACATCAAAAATGCGGACGTCAATTATAAGCCCAGAAATTTGAGGTTTAAAAACACTGGCATTTCACTTAAGTTTACAGGACCAGATTTATTTATCAATGATTTACGACTTCAAAGTGGTAAGAGCATTTTGCTCATGGAAGGCAGTATACGAAACTTCCTGAACCTTTATTATACCGCGCCAGAGAAGATTGTCCTCAACTGGGAAATCAAAAGCCCACAACTACATCTGGGTGAGTTTTTGGGCTTCCTTAATGCTCGTCCAAATGTTACGCAGGTAAAGAATAAATCAAAAGGAACTTTCGGAAGGGATTTGAACAATGTCTTCAACTCAAGTAAGGTCAATCTGAACCTGAAGGTGGACAAAATATATTATAAAAAATTCCTGGCCACAGACGCGACCGCTCAACTTTACGTATCTGAAAGTGGTATACAGATCAGGGATACACGCGTAAAGCATGCGAATGGGTCGATTAACGTCACGGGCAATCTGTATCAGACAGGGGATGCAACACGATTTGCCATCAACGCCGTGGTCGCAAATGCCAATGTAAAAAGTCTGTTTTATGGCTTTGACAACTTCGGCTTACAAGCGATACGGCACGACAACATTAGTGGGAATCTATTCTCCAAGGTGAAGCTCAATGGTCGGATCTCTAACAGGGGAATTCTACTTCCTAGTTCTTTAAACGGTTTGATCACCTTCAACCTTAAAAATGGCGCATTACTGAATTTCCAGCCGCTTATAGATGTTGGAAAATTTGCGTTTCCACTTAGGGATTTGAATAATATCACCTTTGGTGATCTTGGTGGAGCACTCGATGTACGTGGTGAAAAAGTAAACATCAGGCCCATGAAGATCAACTCCAGTGTGCTTAACCTGGACGTTGCAGGAATATATGCCATGAACAAAGGCACGAACATAACCATGGATGTTCCTTTGCGAAATCCAAAGAAAGATGAAGGCAGCAGTAAACAGGAAAAAATGGAAAATAGAATGCGCGGAATTGTGCTGCACCTTGTTGCTGTTGATGGGGAAGATGGAAAGATCAAAGTAAAGCTAAACCGTAACAGAGATAAAAATAAATAGGTTAGAAATTCTAAAGAATAAAAACCATTATAAAGCCATAGTGTTTATTCAGTGATATAATCAGTCCCAGGTTTACTGGGCAAAAATCTACTAACCTATTCAACCAATAAATTATGAAACGTAATGCAACTGCAATCTGGACCGGAACAGTAAAAGATGGAAGTGGAACACTTAGTACAGGAAGTACTACGCTTAACAAAACGCAATATTCTTTTAAAAGCCGCTTTGAAGAAGGTGTTGGAACGAACCCAGAGGAACTTATGGCTGCAGCGCATGCAGGCTGTTTTACCATGAAGCTAAGTGCAGATCTTACCGAAGCTGGATTTACGCCAACAACACTTGAAACCACAGCAACAGTTTCGTTGGAAAATGGCGTGATTACGAGTTCTCATCTGGTTACCAAGGCTAGTGTTCCTGATTTATCAGATGAGCAATTTCAAACGATTGCTAAGGGTGCAAAAGAAAACTGTCCGGTGAGCAAAGCTTACAACTTAGAAATTACGTTGGAGGCTACATTAAGCTAAGCAAGTAAATAAACCAAGTACATAATCATAAAGGGCTTAATAACTGAGATTACTTACAATGCAATTGCAATTTAGCGCAGTAATTTAATTACCTTTGTGTAAATTTTTAAACATTAATGAAGATATTTATTACAGGACTTCCTTTAGAAGTAGGGGAAGAGGAATTAACAGCCGTATTCGGCGATTTTGGTCCAGTTAAGTCACTTAGGATTATAAAAGATCGTGAGACTGGTCAGAGTCGTGGTTTTGGATTTGTTGAAATGCCGAATGATGATGAGGCAAGAGAGGCAATCAAAAGAATGAATGGCGGCGACTATAATGGTAACCGTATTAAGGTTGCTGAAGCGCAGGAAAAACCAGGTAACGGCGGCGGAAATGCTGGCGGCGGTTTCAAGCGTAACAACAACAATAGAGAAAGAAGTTTCTAAGTTATCATATAGCTTTTAAGATAAAATGGTCAATTGTGCAGCAGCATAGTTGACTTTTTTATGTCCAATATTATCCATCCATATGCCGCCTAGCCAATCAAGAGTTCATTACTTGTTCATTCCTGTCTTCATAATCCAGTTACTGCTTTACTTTACAGAACAGGCCGCATTTTTGAATATATTGAATATCGCCTATGTGGCTGTATTGGCCGTTTTGCTTCTACGGTATACGAAACTGAAAGGCAGATTTCACAAGCGCGTGTTTTCTGGCTTAATCGTGTCGATTATCGGCTTGCTATATTTCGCTTTTTTTCAGGAACGATACACGACGGTGTTCTCATCAATGCTGTTTTATTTGCTGCCACAAATCTTTTTTATCAGTGCTTTTTACCTGGACTTCAAGTCGGCACCTGAACTTGATAAAAGAGGGGCGCGGATTGCAATTGCTTTAGCATTTGTGATTAGCATTTCTTATTATCTGCTACTCAGGAAGGATTTGGGTATTCTGAAAATCCCGGTGATGTTGGGGCTCTTTACCACATGCCTGATGTTTATGATGGCTGCTTTCAGAAATTTGCGTGTGAACAAGGAAAGCTTCAGACTTGTTGTCGGGGCTGTACTTTGCTATATGGTTGCTGAAGGCTTATTTGCATACCATAACTTTTCGCAGGAAATACCTGGCATCAGCCTGATCTACGCAGTCTTTTTTACCGGTGCTTTACAGCTGCTCGTGGTAGGCGCAATATCAAGAAAATTGATTCACACCAATTGATCGTACGTTTCGTCGGCTATTTGATCATCACGCCCGGCTTATTGAGCAAGGGCACATGCCGAAGATTTACATCAATGATGCTTTCTGGTAAAAAGATAAACTTTTTGTCGTAGATCGTTCCGTCTATGTAAAAGCTGAGGAGGTATTCGTTCGTCAAGCCAAACACTGCCGGGTCAATGGCTTCGATAACGGCAAATGACATCGGTTCTACATCGCGCAGTGCATGGCGAAGCACAGAGGTCTTGACCATTTTACCATCCTTCTCCCCGTAGCCCTTAGAGCTTACCAGCACATGTTCAAGCGTCTCGTTCTTGTAGTTGATCAGGTACACACTCCAACTCGCCACCTCAGGTGTGTCGTTCATCAGAACCACTGCGATAGCAATGTCTTCAACAATATTTGCGGGCAGATCTTTTTTCATTGTAGGGGTTGAACCTTCGTGCTACTTCTTAACTACTGCTTTCTTGGCTGATGCTTTCTTAGGCGCTGCCTTTTTCGGTGTCGCTTTTTTTGTTGCTGCCTTCTTTGGTTCCGTACCATCTGCAGTCACCTTTTTTGTTGCTTTTACCTTCTTCTCAAAAGCATTAGGAACTTGTTCCTTAATCAAAGCTTTAACATCGTCAAGGCTTAAAGCAGCGAGTTCTTCAGGCGTATACTTATCATTTGATGCTGGATTCTTACGAAGCTTGAGCATATCCTTTCCAAAGCGAATGAAGGGTCCCCATCGTCCATTCTCAATCGCAATCTTTTCATCCGTCCATTTTTGAATGAAACGGTTTGCTTCTTTTTCAACCTTTTTATGGATCAGTTCTGTGATGTCTTTCTTGCTGAGGTTATCGAAATCATAAGCACGTGGCACGTTGATGAATAGGCCGTTCCATTTTATAAAGGGCCCAAAACGGCCAGTGCCTTTTGTAACAGGCATACCTTCATGTTCCGCAACAGGTGCGTCTGCCGTGATTTTCTCCTGGATAATCTCAGTTGCACGTTCGAAATCGATGGTTAATGGATCTTCGTTCTTAGGCACGGAGATAAAGCTGTCGCCCCATTTCACATATGGACCAAAGCGGCCTACGCCAACGGAAACCTCTTTACCTTCGTAATCTTCCAGTTGAAAGGGTAACTTAAATTGCTCCAAGGCTTCCTCAAGGGTGATTGTACCTACGCTTTGCGTCTTGGATATACTGGCATACCTTGGTTTTTCTTCTTCATCCAATTGCCCGATTTGAACAAGTGGACCAAATTTCCCCACCTTAGCGTAAACATTCTTGCCGCTGTCCGGATCCACACCTAACAAGCGCTCGCCATTTGCACGGTCAGCAGTGTCAAGGGTAACCTGTACTTCTTCGTGGAATGGTTTGTAAAAGGCATGAAGCATATTCGTCCATTCCTTTAATCCTTGTGCGATCTCATCAAATTCTTTCTCTACCGATGCGGTAAAGTTGAAATCTACAATGTCCTTGAAATGTTCAACTAAGAAGTCGTTAACAACCTCACCAATGTCCGTCGGAAACAGTTTGGATTTCTCCGCTCCGGTAATTTCCGTCTTTGTCTGTTTACTGATTTCATTATTGGCCAGCGTGATGGTATTAAAGGTACGTTGTCTACCTTCACGATCTTCCTTAACTACATAACCACGGTTTTGTATCGTGGAGATGGTCGGTGCATATGTGGAGGGACGACCGATACCAAGCTCTTCAAGCTTCTTAACGAGGCTGGCCTCTGTGTATCTTGCCGGTGGTCTCGAAAAGCGTTCTATAGCATTCATCTGCTGTAAAGACAGCATCTGATTCTTTTGCAATGGCGGAAGCATATTGTTGTTTGATCCATCTTCCGCGTCTTCATCGTCGCTGGATTCAAGATAAACTTTGAGGAAGCCGTCAAATTTAAGGACTTCGCCCTCTGCGATCAATCGTTCCGGCCTGCTGCTCACTTCAATCTGAGCGGTTGTTTTCTCAAACTGTGCTTCACTCATCTGTGATGCAATTGCGCGTTTCCAGATCAGCTCATACAATCGTTGTTCAGCGCTATCACCTGCAACCGTATGCTGGTCGAAGTAAGTAGGTCTGATGGCCTCGTGAGCCTCCTGAGCGCCAGCTGACTTCGTTTTATAAACGCGTGGCTGATGGTACTTTTCCCCGAATGCAGAATTGATTTCTTTAGCGGCTGCCTGTACTGCGGTTTCGGAAAGGTTCACCGAATCCGTTCTCATGTAAGTGATTTTTCCACTTTCATAAAGACGTTGAGCTATTTGCATGGTCCTGGAAACACTATATCCTAGTTTCCTGGATGCTTCTTGTTGCAGGGTTGAAGTGGTAAAAGGTGCTGCAGGGTTACGCTTTGCAGGTTTTGTTTCAAGCGCGGCTACTTTAAAGTTTGCGTTAACGCAGTCCTGAAGGAACTTCGCTGCGTCTGCTTCATCGCTAAACCGTTGTGGAAGTTCTGCACGCACAATCTCCTTCGGATTACCGTTATTGAATTGCGCGGAGATTTTGAAGGCTGCGCTTGGCTTAAATTTATTGATTTCGCGTTCCCGGTCTACAATCAACCGTACAGCAACCGACTGTACGCGTCCTGCAGATAGGGAAGGTTTAATTTTTTTCCAGAGTACAGGCGATAGCTCAAAGCCTACCAAACGGTCTAGGACACGCCTGGCTTGCTGTGCATGCACAAGGTTATAGTCTATGGTTCTTGGGGCTTCAATCGCTCTTAGAATGGCGGGTTTGGTAATTTCATGAAAGACAATCCGCTTGGTTTTCTCTGCTTTTAAATTCAGCGTTTCGAAAAGGTGCCAGGATATGGCTTCTCCCTCGCGGTCCTCATCGGATGCAAGCCATACCATTTCTGCGTTCTTTGCTAGCTTTTTAAGTTCTGCCACAACCTGCTTTTTGTCAGCAGGGACTTCATACGTCTGTGTAAAGTTGTTGCTGATATCAATAGCCATATCGCCTTTTACCAGATCACGTATGTGGCCGTAACTAGACTTAACCATGAAATCCTTACCTAAATATCCTTCGATGGTTTTTGCTTTTGCAGGGGACTCAACTATCAATAAATTCTTCGCCATTCAGAACGTTTTTCTGCAAATAAAGCTATAAATAAAGCAGAATTCAAAATTTGATCTTCATTTAATGGTAATTTGTCCTGTATCTTTACATATATAGTGGTCTTGCAAAACAGCTTGTGCATCTATATTGTTAACCTAAAAAATTAAAACCAATGAATATACTGTTAGTAATCATCGGGCTATTTTTCAGCCCACCAAAAAGTGTTTACGATTTCAAGATCAAGACGATTGATGGTAAGGAAATCGCGCTGTCGAAGTTTAAAGGAAAGAAACTTCTGATCGTAAATACCGCCTCCAAGTGTGGCTTTACGCCGCAGTATGAAGAACTGGAGAAGCTGCATCAGCAGTATGGCAAGGAAGTGGTGCTTATCGGCTTCCCGGCAGGAAACTTTGGTGGGCAGGAACTTTCTTCCAATGCTGAAATTAAAGAATTTTGTGAAGCCAACTTTGGCGTAAGCTTTTTGCTTAGCGAAAAAGTGAGCGTTAAAGGCAGCGACATCAATCCATTATTTGCCTACCTGACCAGCCAGGAGAATCCAGACTTTAAAGGCGAGATCAACTGGAACTTTGAAAAGTTCCTGATTGATGAGCATGGAAAGTTAGTTCACCGTTTCCGCTCTAAGGTGAAGCCTTTGGATGCAGAAATCACAGCTAAGCTTTAATCGGTAAATCGCGCATGCTAATCAATAAGCATGCGCTATGCTGCGCTTAAAATAACAAAGGCTTGCACGTTAAACGTGCAAGCCTTTTCTATATAGATTAATTTATTGGCAATTGAAATCAGCTTAGCACAGGAAGCCGCCACCTAAAAGATCATTTCCTTCATAAAACACTGCGGACTGTCCAGGTGCAATTGCAGAAACAGAATGGTCAAATACCACACGCATCTTATCTTTCTCCTGTACGATCGTGCTCAGCATACCTGCATCTTTGTAACGGATTTTTGTAATCACATTATCCATAGGATCCAGAATGCTTTCATATTTCTGAAGATTCACATTGCGGACCATTGCTTCACGTCTTTCAAGCTCATCTGCACGTCCCAGAACAACCGTATTACTTTCTGGAAGAATCTGCGTAACAAACATCGGCTCACCAAGGGCGATGCCCAGACCTTTACGCTGGCCAATAGTATAGAATGGATAGCCTTTATGCTGACCCACAACCATTCCATTGCTCAGAATAAAATTGCCACCAGCTACACGCTCCTCTAAATCTTCAACCTTATGACGCAAGAACGAACGATAATCGTTATCCGGCACAAAGCAGATTTCATAACTTTCGCTCTTCTTAGCCAATTCTTCCTGGCCCATATCCAAAGCCATTTGCTTAATCTCCGACTTTGCGAAAGATCCTAAAGGAAACTGCGTGCGTGACAGGTTCTCCTGAGATACGCCCCAAAGCACGTAAGACTGGTCCTTGTTTTCATCTTTTCCTTTAGAGATTACATAGCGTCCATTATCATGTTGTCTGATGTTCGCGTAGTGTCCCGTTGCGATAAATTCACAGTCCAGCTTATTGGCCCGCTTCAAAAGCGCTTCCCATTTGATATGCGTATTGCAAAGTACACAAGGATTCGGTGTACGACCCGCAAGGTATTCATCAACAAAGTTGTCAATTACATAATCTCCAAACTCATCTCTGATGTCTAATATATAGTGTGGAAATCCATAGTTCACCGCAAGTGTACGTGCATCGTTGATGCTATCCAAACTGCAGCAACCAGTTTCCTTGCCGTTGGTTCCAGAAGTAGCATAGTCCCATGTCTTCATGGTTAAGCCGATGACCTCATATCCCTGCTCGTGCAGCATGACCGCAGCAACCGAACTATCCACACCACCACTCATGGCGACTAAAATTCTGCCCTTTTTACTCATAGTAATTAAATGTGGTACAAAAGTAAATGTTTTTAGAGGAATGTATAAGAAGGGGAAGTCAGAAGCTTGTAATAATACCCCGCGGCATTCTTTCCATTCTCCTGCTTAGGATATGGATTGCAATAAAATGCAAATAAGTACAGTCTTAGAACAACATTTTTTAAAACTAAAATAAGTTTAAACAATTTTATTAAAATAATTTGTTTCTTACGATACCATCTTTATCTTGTGTTAATATTAGAAGATTAATTTAAACAAATATGAAATCATTAACGCTCTCGGACTGGAACTTCGAGAACTCGCTCCTCGCCATCTACATCCGGGAAACAAAGCAATACAAACTGCTCAGCAGGAGGGAAGAACAGGTATTAGGGGAGAGGATTAAGGCTGGGGATCCTCAGGCTGCTGATATCCTGCTCAAGGGAAACTTGCGATTTGTTGTGTTTATCGCTAAACGATACGCCTTCAACCAAACACAAATGCTCGATTTTATATCGGAAGGGAACAGAGGTTTGATGGCAGCCGTTAGTAAGTTCAATGTTGATTATGGCTGTAAACTCATCACTTTAGCAACCTGGGACATCAACCAGATGATCCAACGATCAAGGCGAATGAACATGATTGTGACCATTCCAAAGAATAAACTCGATAAAAAGAAGCTTTTGGAAAAGAACATCCGCAAATTTGAACAGGCCGAAGGCCGGACACCCTCCATTACGGAAATCGCCGAACTTGTCAATTTACCTGAAAAGAATACTTCTGAATACCTGGAGTATCATGGGAAAATTGTCTGGATAGATGCGCAGCAATTAGATCGGAGTGTGATTGATATGATTCCTGATGCCACAGACAACGCGGAACAAAAAATGGTTAAGCGTTCAAAATATAACAATGTGCTCCGTGCCATTGAGTCTTTGCCGAAAAGGGAAGCACTTATTATAAAATACTATTACGGAATTGACTGTGACGAGAAGCTAAATACCATGGAAATTGCCAGCTTACTTGGTTACAGTAAAGAGCGCATCCGTCAGCTTAAAGCAAAAGCTGAGAAAACCCTCAAGCTCCGCTTTCGCAAGCATATGGAACATGTAAAGCATGACGATTAATGCAGCGCCTCTGTTACTGGCGGTCATCAGTAACAGAGGCTGCAGATTACTTAAGCCGATAAAGGTCAGGCATGGGTTGCGCTAATGCGGCGTTATATGGCCGAGCCCGAAGCGGCTGCTTTGCTTTACTACCAAGTTTATTTTCTCCGGTTGCCCCGTTATACAACAGTAAGCCGCCAAGTGCGAGCTCCTGAACAGCGATTACCGGGCTTTTAGTAAGGTTCTTCAGTCCTCGTCTAAAGATGAAAGCACCTGCAAGTATGGAGATCATCCGCTTTCCAGTACTCAACCGCACTTCATCAGTACCGTTTAAAATTGTCTTACCTGCAGCTAATGCAACTGTGTGTTGTAGTTTGTTAAACATAGATTTTCCGTTTTAGATCATCTTTTCAACACCGTAGCTATGCTATTGTTTTACTTAATTTCAGTCGTCCGAAAAGCAGTATAATCATGGCTATCGCTGTGGAACCCGCCATTACGGCCACCATAGGAAGGGCAGATTTGGTGTCGAACACACTCAATAGCGATGAGGCAACCGCACCAACACCCATCTGAATGGCGCCCATCAATGCCGAGGCACTACCTGCATTCTTTTTAAACGGGGAAAGTGATAGCGCCGAAGTGTTGGGATTGATAAAACCTAAACAACACAGGAATAGGAAAAGCAGTCCGATGGTATTGTAAAGGTTTAACAAGTTCAAGTATGCGCCCGCAAAGAAACAGAGCGTAAGTATCAGCTGCGTACTTAATGCAACGAACACGATCCGTTCACTTTTAAACCGCCGTACGAGTAAGCTGTTTATCTGGCTGGAGGTAATCAGTCCAATAGACAAAATTGCGAAGATCCATCCGTACATCTCCGTACTCACCTTAAATACTTCCATGAATACGACAGGTGAGCCAGCCACATACGCAAACAAGCCTGAGAACGCCATTGCTCCAGTTAAAGCGTAAGTATAGAAGTAGGGTTCCGCAATAACAGATAGGAAGGTTTTAATGATTGGTGCAGGCAATAAGGAGATCGTTGGATCAGGTTGGTACTTCTCCGGCAACCAGAAAATACTCGCAAGTAAGTTTATCAGACCTAAAGCCATGAGCGCGATGAATATCGCATGCCAGCCAAAGAGGATGGTTACGTAACTACCAGCAGTAGGTGCAAGCATCGGCGATACGCCAACAACCAACATCAATAATGCAAATACCTTGGCGCTGTCTTTAACCGGAAAGAGATCCCTAACCATTGCCACCGAAGCAACAGCTGCCGCGCAGCTACCAAGCGCCTGTACTGCACGAAGAATGATGAGCTGATTCAGCGTCGTTGCGAAAACACAACCAAGAGAGGCAAGGATATAGAGTAACAAACCTAAACATAGGGGTTTCTTACGCCCGAAACGGTCTAGCAAAGGTCCGTAAAGCAATTGCCCAAGGGAAACACCAATGAAAAAGCTGGAGAGCGAAATAGCCACCTGCTCGGTGCTTGTGTTCAGATCTTTCGCGATTACCGGAAAGGCCGGCAGATACATATCTATGGAAAATGGTCCTAAAGCGGTGAGGGATCCAAGAATTAAAATTAAAGAGAAATATTGCTTATTGTTCATGTATAGTAATGTCGTTTGGGAGGAGAATACCGTTAAGGGGCTGGTAGTTTAAATTCGCTCTAGCACGTGGCGGATCGCTTGATCAACCACCTGCTGAGGATTGTTGCTGAAGGCGAACTTTACGCGACTGGCAAGAATTGCGTTAATGGAAAGTGCACGATGCCCGAGCACTTTTGCCAGCGCATAGATTCCTGCTGTTTCCATCTCCAGATTCGTGATCCGCAGATCGCCATCGCGGAAGCTGTTCAATTGTGAAATCAGGTTTGGGAACTTGGCAGCAGCCCTGACTTTTCTGCCTTGCGGCGCATAAAACCCCGGGGCAGTAACTGTAATCCCCTTCGGAAGGGTCGAGGCAATTTTTTCTGTTAATGGGCTGCTGGCCGCTGTGAAATAGGGCTCAACAGCATCGAACCCTGTTAAATGCTGACGTACCATTGCTAACAATCTGGCATCTTCCGGATCAACTTCCGCCAAATAGAAGCCCATGAGCGTGTCCAGCCCAAGTCCGTGGGAAGCGGCCAGGATGGTGCCGATGGGCAGATCATCTTGTATTGCTCCGGATGTGCCAATCCGGATGATGTCAAGTGTACGAAGCTTGTCCTTAACTTCACGGGTCTCAAAGTCAATATTCACCAATGCATCCAGTTCATTGAACACGATGTCTATATTGTCTGTTCCTATGCCAGTAGAAACAACACTCAGCCGGGTTTTGCCAACATAGCCGGTATGCGTAATAAACTCTCGCTTACCTTTCCGGACTTCTATACTGTCAAAGTAGCGGGACACCTCAGCTACACGATCCGGATCACCAACAGTGATAACGCTGTCAGCAAGATCCTCGGGGCGTAAGTTTAGGTGGTATATGCTGCCATCAGGATTGATGACAAGGTCGGATTCGGATATTCGGGACATAGTGAAAATTTGCGGGCAAAGGTACAGTTAATCTGCGCCAAAAATCTCCAATCATGTAATGTCAATCTGAATTTCCTCCACCTGGCTCAACTTTGCAGTTAAAAGCTCCACTGTGGCTTTCCTGACTTCAAGTACAAACGTACATTCCAGGTCAAAGGTTTGTGTGCGTACAGTGAGATCCGTTTCTTTGATGATGCGCATCACGGCGTTCAATTGCAGGTATGCACAACGAACGGTAAGTACAACATTTTCCGTTTTCTCAATGATCACACTGTTTTCTATGGCCGCTATGGTCGCCGACTTGTAGGCATTGATCAGTCCTGGAACCCCTAAGAGGGTGCCACCGAAATAGCGGACCACCACGACAAGCACGTTTGTAAGTCCGGCAGACAATAAGCTGTTCAGTATTGGTCGTCCTGCGGTGCCGGAGGGTTCTCCATCATCATTTATTCGATAATTGTCGCTGTCAAGTCCGAGTCGGTACGCCCAACAATAATGTCGCGCTTTCGGATGTTCCGCACTGAGTTGTTGCAGTATTGGCTTCAGCTCAGCTAGTGCTGACATCGGAAAAATATAGCCGATGAACTTACTGCCCTTGTCGCGGAAAATACCTTCAGCCGCAGACGCCACTGTTTTAAACGTATCCTTAGCTTCCATAATACTGCGCAATGGTGATCATTACAATAGCGACAATGGCAAGACCAACTCCGGCAAAGTTCAACTTGCTGAGTTGCTCTTTAAACAAGAAATAACCCAGTAAGGTGCCAAGTACCACCACACCGATGTTCATGGATGCAAAAACAAGTGAGGGCTGCGCTGACAATGCCTGATGAGCTTTAAGGTAAAAGAAGATGTTCATGAAGTTGAACATGCCCAGTAACATGCCATATAGCACATTGATCAACTTAAATGAACGTTGGTATTTAAACCGCTGGTAGAATGCCGCAGCTAGTGCAAGTGGAAAGGCAATCAGAAATACAAGCAGGAGAATTGTGGTGTATGGCCGACTTGCGTCGGCTGCGATTTGTTTAAACAGGATATCTACCGTCCCAAAACCCAGAAATACGAGAACGGGAAAGATGATACTTGCCTTGCTTTTGGCATTTCCTTTATTAATTAGCATCAGCACCACAGAGAGAAATGCTAGAACCAGTCCAACGATCTTCACTCCGCCAAACGCTTCCTGAAAAATCAGATAAGCCGCCAACAAGGGGATGATTAAAGAAAGACGCTGTGCGATGTCCGTCCGGGCAATGCCGACCGCTTTCACCGACCTGGACAGAATCCAGAAAATCGTGGGAAGTAAAATACCTAAAATGTAGTAAGTAGGGGTACTGGGCAAGCTAAGTTGTGCAACAGCTGGTTTAAAGAGCAACAGCGATAAAATAATTGCCGTTAAGTAGTTCCAGGCGATTGCCTGTTGAATGTTTATGCTGTACCTGGATGCGAGTTTAAATAGAACGCCTACAGTAACGCTGCAAAGTACACTAATGAAGATGTATACCATTTAGCTTCTGTTCTGATGAATAAACAAAGTATCGGTATCCAGCGTGATGATGTCTTCCAGAAAACCATTTATTTGTGGTGCGGTAACACCTTCCTGCCAGTTTGTGCTAGATTTTATAATCCGTGCTTCATCCCACAGACCTGCTGAGATGAATTGGTTAAGGATATTTGCTCCGCCCTCGATAATCACGGATTGAATGTCCATCAGATATAATTGGAAGGCAATCTTCTGCGGGAGGTAGAAAGTCATGTCTTCCATCTGCACGAAATGATTGTTGCTAATGACATCCGTTTTAACTTCATTAAGGAAGATTGTCTTCACCTGATCATTGTATACATGACTGGTTTCCGGTATTTCCAACTGTTTGTCGATCACAATACGTACAGGATTCGAGCCTGGCCACTCCCTTGTATTAAGTTCTGGATTGTCTGTCATCACCGTTTTCTTCCCAACCAGAATCGCATCTTCTTCAGCGCGCCATTTATGCACCAGCTTTTTTGACAAAGCGTTGCTGATCCACTTCTTCTGATTAATCAGGGGTGTAAAGTAGCCGTTGGCGGTTTGCGCCCATTTAAGAATGATGTACGGTCGTTGCTTTTCCACTCTGGTAAAAAAGCGTTTGTTTAGCGCCCGCCCTTCAGCTGCCAGCATGCCATGCGAAACTTTAATGCCTGCCATACGCAACTTCTCTATACCTTGACCATTTACGGCTGGAAATGGGTCTGTGTTACCAATGATCACCTCTTTTACCTGATGCTTGACCAGGAGGTCGGCACATGGTGGCGTTTTCCCGAAGTGGGCGCAGGGTTCAAGACTCACATAAACGGTAGCCTTTTTTAGCAGTTCATGCCCGAGGTCGCCGTATTTTTGGAAAACGTCGTTAATTGCATTCACTTCTGCGTGAGCAGTTCCATATTGTCTATGGTAGCCTTCTCCGATGATCTTTCCATCAGCAACAATCACACAGCCAACCATCGGATTTGGACTTACATTGTCAAGACCTATTTCCGCAAGCTCAAGGCAGCGGCGCATGTAAAGTTCATCAACCATCGTGGCAAAAATAGGTATATTGTTCGATTTAGTTACTTTTACGGGCAATGAAATACAAGGCCCTCAAGCAGCATTTTAGTCAATCCCTGATCTCCCTATACGAAGAACAGGAATCCTCAAGCCTATTCTTTATTGCACTTCAGAAAGTTGAAAGCTGCACCAGGATGCAGTTTCTGGAGAAACAACAAACGGAAGTGCCAGATGGCACCGCAGCTACGTTGATGCATATCCTTGAAGACCTTAAATCTGGCAAGCCGATACAATACATTCTTCAGGAGGCCTGGTTTTACAGGCTGAAGTTTAGGGTTAATCCGGCTGTGCTAATCCCGCGTGATGAAACCGAAGAACTTGTCGACCTGATCATCCGGCAGGAGAAAAGCACCGCCAATTCGAGTCGTGAGTTACTGGATATTGGTACCGGAAGTGGCTGTATCGCCATCACGCTGAAGAAAAATCTGCCTTGGATAGAGGTCTCTGCCCTGGACGTTTCTGAGGCCGCATTGGAGGTCGCAAAGCAGAACGCCCAGGATCATGACGTATCCATTCAGTTCATTCATGCTGATGCGCTAAGTTATACCAGCACTGTGTTATATGACGTCATTGTCTCCAATCCGCCCTATGTAAAAGAAGATGAACGTGCAGATATGCATGGACACGTGCTAAACCACGAACCGCATCAGGCATTGTTTGTCAGCAATGATGATCCCTTTATATTCTACCGGTCCATCGCCACTTTGGCATTAAAGAACTTAAAGCAGGGTGGACGGTTATATTTTGAAATTAATGAATTCCTGGGTGCAGAAATGCTGGAATTGATGGAGCGCCTGGGATTTAAAGAGATTCAATTGCATAAAGATCTGCAGGCCAAAGATCGAATGCTGTCCTGCACCCGTTAGCTCCGGGGGTGAAAAGAACGGATCACCTCGTGTAGGTATTCACGGTCCAGATGCGTGTAAATCTCTGTCGTGGTAATGCTCACATGCCCGAGCATGGCCTGTACGGCTCGGAGATCTGCGCCACCTTCAATAAGATGTGTCGCAAAGGAATGCCGGAAGGTATGCGGACTGATGGTTTTTTTAATGCCGGTTTGCTGCGCCAGTGCCTTGATCATGGTAAATACCGAAACACGGGAGAGACTTGCTCCAAATTTATTTAGGAATACAAAGTCTTCCATATGTGGCTTAATCTTTTGTTTGTTCCGGATTTCCGACAGGTAGATGTCCAGGTGTTTCAATGCAACCTGCCCGATGGGTACAATCCGCTGTTTGCTGCCCTTCCCATCAATAAGGACATATGCTGCATCAGCATGGATGTTGGAGATCTTTAAACCGATCAACTCTGATACGCGAAGGCCGCAGCCATACAGCACTTCAATGATGGCCCTGCTTCTAACACCTTCAGGTTTGGATAGATCGATGCCAGCCATCAGCTGATCAATTTCAACCACGCTCAAGACGTCCGGTAGTTTTCGGCTGAGTTTAGGCAATTCTAGTAATGCTGTGGGATCATCTGCAATGAGCTCTTCCAGGGCGAGAAAGCTGAAGTAGGACTTCAAGCCAGAAATCACCCGTGCCTGAGAATTGGGCAACATCCCGAGTTCATTCAACCAGGTGATAAAGCGAACCAAATCTTCATGACCAACCTCGGCAAGGGCCTGACCGCTTCCTGTTATAAATTGCAAGAGCTTTTGAACATCATTCAGGTATGCCTTTATGGAATTCGAAGATAGTCCCCGTTCCAGGCGCAGGTACGTGCTGTATTCTTTGAGATAAGTAGTCGTAATCACTTAAATATTTTCTACTGTTGGTTTTAACTTTTAAGTTTGGTTGATGAAGATACAAATAATTAATGGGCCGAACTTAAACCTACTTGGGTTACGGGAACCCTCCATCTACGGCAATCAGGGGTTTGAAAGCTACTTGGAGCAACTGCGCCAAACATTTGGCGACATTTCGATCGACTACTATCAGAGTAACGTAGAAGGCGAACTGATTAATAAGATTCATGAAGTTGGCTTCAGCTATGATGGCATCATTCTAAATGCTGGTGGTTACACACATACATCTGTGGCACTTTCCGATGCCATTGCAGCAGTAAAGACCCCAGTAGTTGAAGTACACATCTCCAACATTTATGCAAGAGAGGAGTATAGGCATACTTCCCTTACAGGAAAGAATTGCAAGGGGGTGCTAACCGGCTTTGGAATGGATGGGTACCGTATGGCCATTACTTCATTTTTACAGGATCAGTCCGGAAGTTAAGCTTCTTAAACAGCCTTATCTTCTGTGCAAAGAATGCCCAGACAATGCTGCTGTGGTAAACGCCGGTTAACGCGGCAAAGGGAATCTGCTGCTTGCTGCGTTTTCTAGCGGTCGTACGGTAATTCTGAAAGAAGTTGAAGTGGGCTTTATTGATTGCCCAGGCAAACTTGAATTCTCCGGAGAGCAGGAAATGGATCCAGGCAACAAAGTCGATCCAGATTCTGGCAAACAGCATCAGGTACATTTCCTGAGCAGGCAAGTTTTTCTGGAGTAAGTACAGGTTGTTCCTGAAGTTTAAGTAGGTTTTGAAAGGATTGGTGGAGTTCAATGTGCCGCCACCTACGTGATAAACTTCCGATGCGGGACAAAACACGATCTTGTAACCGAGGTTTTTCAGCCGCCAGCATACATCAATCTCTTCCATGTGTGCAAAGAAATCAGGATCGAGGCCGCCAACTTCCACCCAGCACGAGCGCTTTACAAATAATGCTGCGCCACTGGCCCAAAAAATCTCTATGGCGTCATCATACTGCGCGGTATCCGTTTCAATCACGTCAAAGATGCGACCACGACAAAAGGGAAAGCCGAAACGGTCTAAAAACCCGCCTGCAGCACCAGCATATTCAAACTTCAAGGGCTCGGTGAAACTTTTGATTTTCGGCTGTGCCGCCGCAATCATAGGATCTTTTTCCATCATCGCTACAACCGGTCTGATCCAGTTTGCTGGCACTTGAACGTCGGAATTCAACAGCACAAAATAATCGGCCTGTACTTGAGCTAAGACTCGGTTATAGCCTTCAGCAAAGCCGTAGTTTCGCTCGTTCCGAATAATGCGAACCTGCGGAAATGTCTCCTCTATGAAATGTAATGAATCGTCAGTAGAGGCATTGTCGCCTACGATTACTTGCAAGCTTGAATAATCAGACTGTAGCACCTGGGGTAAAAACGACTTCAGAAATGAAAGGCCATTCCAGTTTAAAATGACGACGGCGACACTCGGTTCCATTTTAAAATAAGAATTGGGTTTCAATTAAAGAATACGCTTTTTTTATCATTAATTTGCGGTTTGAGAGTGCAAACATAATTTATCAGATGCAAAGTATCGCAACATTTCCCCTTTTTTATCTACCCCCGGTAAGCTACTTTTCTGCGCTAAAGGCTGTGAATTTCGAGTTCGAAATTGAAAAATGGGAGCATTTTCCGAAGCAGACATTTAGAAACCGTACAACTGTAGCATCGCCAAATGGCGCATTGAACCTGTTTATACCGGTCATAAAAGGATCCAAATACCATACGAAGATTAAAGATGTAAAGATAAGCTACGATTTCAAGTGGCAACGACTGCACTGGATGAGTCTGCAAACCTGTTACCGCAACTCTGCATACTTTGAATATTATGAGGATGAGATCGCTGCCTTCTATCATCAGGAAACAAAATACCTGTTTGATTACAATCTGGCACTCACCAGCTGGTTGTTTAAGCAGATAAAACAAGCACCAGAGTTTAACTTTACAGCAAGCTATATCAAAGAATTACCGGAGGCGGTTGACTTTAGAAATGCAAGTCGCTTTAAAGCTGATAATAATCAAAACCTGAAGCCCTATTTTCAGGTTTTTGATGACCGGAACGGCTTCCTTCCCAACATGAGCTTCGTTGATCTGTTGTTTAGCCAGGGTCCCCAAGCTAAATTGTATTTGTAATGAGCAAACGCCATAAAAAACTAGAGGTCAATCAACGCTGCCTGCCAGATACTGGCTCAAGTCCCGGTGTAATCTATCTGGATGACAGCTCCCTGGAACCTAAGCTTACACTGCATCGTATCTCGGGTGCACAATATACAAGCGAAAACATTGATAGTCTTGCTGGCGTTTACGAATCCATTAAAAACACTAAGCAAACCTTCTGGCTGGAGATCAAAGGCTTTAAATCTCTGCCCATGTTCGACCTGCTGCAAAATGACTTTGGCATCAATAAACTCACCCTTGAAGACATTACCAGAACACATGAGCGGCCGAAATTTGAAGAGTTCGAAACTTACGCTTTTGCAGTAAGCAGGATGCTGATGTTAAATGATGAAAAAGAACTTGAGAATACACAGGTGTCGTTTATTCTGATGGAGAATGCGCTGATCACTTTCCAGGAGCATTATGTGGATTGTATACAGCCGGTTCGCGACCGGTTAACTGCTGGAAAAGGAACCATCAGGATCGGTGGAGCCAGCTACATTATGTATGCGGTAATGGATGTAATTATCGATACTTACATAGAAATCCTCGGTGGCTGGGGTGATGAACTGGAGGAAATTGAAGACCGGCTGATGGACAAGCCTGAAAGATCGATCATGTACGACACCCAGCTCATTAAACGTCACCTGATCAGCATTAGGCGGGTGGCCTGGCCGGAGAAGGACAAGATCAATGACATCATGCGATCGGACAGTCCCTTCATTCAAAAACAGACGAAGATATACCTGAAAGATGCTTACGATCACTGTATTCAGGCGATAGACCTGATAGATTCGTTGAAGGAAATTTCCGTCAGCAATATAGACATGTACCTGAGCATGATCAGCATCAGGATGAACGAAATAATGAAGGTGCTCACCATCATTTCCTCTATCTTCATCCCTTTGACTTTCATTGCTGGCATCTACGGCATGAATTTCTCCAGGGAGGATCCTGTGACTGGAAAATTGATGCCCATGAACATGCCAGAGTTGTATTCACCACATGGTTACCTGTATACGGTAATTATTATGGTGATTATGGCCGTGTTACAGTTGGTGTATTTCCAGAAAAAAGGTTGGTTCAAGTAGTGGAGCTCAGGTTTCGAGCTATTTTACTACCTTAGCGCGCCATGCAGTCTTTCGAGCTCGATAAAACAGACTTTTCCAGGATTAAAAACGCGTTAAACAGTGATAATGCTTCACTGCAGGCCGTCTTGTCTGAATATCATGCCTCAGAAATCGCAATCCTGTTTGAACGACTCAGTGACGAAGATCGTCAGCGCATCATCAATTTGCTTTCTGTAGAAATTGCTTCTGAGGTTATCTCGGAAATGCATGAGGAGACGCACCCAGAGGAGCTATTGCTCATGTTACATCCGGACAAGCGTACGGAGATTGTTGAAGAGCTCGATTACGATGATGCTGCGGATATCATTGCTCAGCTTGAAGTAGAGGAACAACAGGAGCTGCTGGATGATTTAAGTGAAGACGACGCTTCCAACATCCGTAATCTATTAAGCTACCAGGAAGATACTGCCGGTGGACTTATGAATACGGAGTTCATCCGCATCAATCTGAATCTCACCAAAAAGGACGCTATTGATGAAATCATTCGCCAGAGTGAGGAGATGGAGGAGTTTTATACCATCTACGTGATAGATGACGCCAATATTTTCCAGGGCATCGTTTCTTTAAAGGATTTACTTAAAGCTAAAGGAAACGTTAACATTTCCGAGCTTGTCAAAGCTGAAGTTGCCTGGGTAAGTCCTGACACAGACCAGGAGGAGGTGGCGCGTCTGATCTCACAGTATAACATCACCAGTATTCCAGTGTTGGCTGAGGATATGAAACTTCTTGGCCGTGTTACTTTCGATGACGTGATCGATGTTCTTGAAGATGAAAACACGGAAGACATTCTGAAAATATCAGGTGTAAGTGAGGATGAAGAGTTAAGCGGTAACTGGCGGGAAGCCGTCAAGTCGAGGTTACCATGGCTGATCATAAATCTGGCGACAGCCTTTCTCGCTTCTGCGGTTGTTCGCTTTTATGAGCCTACATTAGCTAAAATCGCGGTACTCACCGCATATATGACCATTATTGCAGGTATGGGTGGGAATGCAGCAACGCAAGCCTTGGCCGTTACCGTACGGAGAATTTCCTTGTACGACCTTACAGATCATCAGGCTTACCGAACCGTGCTCAAAGAGTTTACGGTGGGGATGATCAATGGTGCTGCGACAGGTCTTATTGTACTTGTTTTCTCATTGATCTTTGACAGCAATCCTTTGATGGGGCTCGTCATCTTTTTAGCAATGACCGGAAACCTGGTTGTTGCAGGTATTGCTGGTGCTGCAATACCACTTTTACTAAAACGTGTGGGCATTGATCCTGCTATTGCTTCTTCCATCATCATTACCACATTTACCGATATTTTCGGTTTTTTCCTGCTTCTAGGTCTGGCGAGCAGGCTTCTCCTCTAAACATTCCATGGTTTGCTGAAAAACCTACATAGGAGCACTATGATTGGGGAATTTTTTCTATACTATAAATCAGCAACTTACAAGAATCAGGGAATTTTCGCCCCAAATTTTAAACTAAATGTTGTCTGCTTTGTTGTGTTGCAAATTCAATATCATGAAAACGCTAGTTAATCAACCGGAAACTTTAAGCAGTAAAAAGGCGATCCTTCAACATGAGCATCACCTTGGCTTGAATGAAAAACAAACCAATCAGACGAAAACAACTTACATCAAAAGCACCGCACCTCTTTTTGCAAAAAGAAAAGGTAATCCGAAGTTGTATATCCTATAAGGAAATGCGGTCCGCATAGAGATATGCGGACCAAAGAAAAACAGGGGTGAGGGATTAATTTAAAATCCGCTTCACCCTTGTTAAAAAGTTATCTAAATCAAAAGGCTTATTGATGAAATCATCAGCACAAGCCTCTTCTAATACGGATTGTGAGCCTGCATGGGCAGACATGATTATCACTGGGACGTTGATCGTCTTTTCATCTATTTTAAGGTTCCTGCACAGGTCAATCCCGTTTCCATCAGGAAGCATCACGTCGAGAATAATTAGATCTACATTTTCAACACGCGCTCGATTAATGAATGAGGTTGCATTTTCAAATGACTCTACTACGTAGTTTGCATCTTCAAGTATATATTCAACAATAAATCTGATGTCACCATCATCTTCAACAATTTGTATATGTTTATTCATTTAAATCGATTTATAACTAACCTTTCTTTAAACCAAAAATAGCGGATAATAGTTTTAAACTCCGCTAAATAATAAAATAAAGGCGCTTTTTACCTTTTCTTGCAAGAAGTATGTTTCCGAATATTATATATTTGAGACCTAATTAAATATAAATCATATGGAGAGGTTTACAAAAGTGAAAGAATTATTAGCTTCAGTTGAAGCAGATGCAGAAAAGTTTTACAACTCTGGCAACAATGCTGCGGGTACCAGACTTCGTAAGGCAATGCAGGATTTAAAGGTCCTTGCGCAGGATATCCGTACGGAAGTGACTGAAAAGAAGAATTCGGCAAAGTAGTTTCATAAATACTTAACGTCTTACAGCCTGTATTTACAGGCTGTTTTTGTTTACGGACATTTCATGTTCTGGTTTCAGGTCTTGTATATTTGTGCTCGGATAATTCACTTTCAAAAGTACATTATGATCGAGCCACTAATAAAGACCCATTTCCCAAATGCGAAGACTGGTGCTGAAATTACAGAAACCTACCTCAACTTCATCTCCGGAGAATATGGGTCGGAAATGGACAAAATTCTATTCGCAACCTCGTTGTGCTGCGATGATATAAATGTATCCACTGACTTCAGGCGGGTTCTGACACGACCATTTACATTGGGTGGCTTGGGTGGACTTCCATATGCTGGAATCACAGGTATGGTGGCATTTGCACACCATGTTCCTGATGGTGGTGACGCTTTTATCTTTTATGGTCCACACATTGGTATTACGGATGGAGGTGTACTGGGGCAAATGCGCAGACCAGGGCAGCAACATCTGACCAATAGCTGCGGTGCGCTCGTGTTGGCTTTAGAAAGACTTAACAACGGTCATAAAGCCGTACCCGAGCAATACGACCTTGATGCGCAGGAATTAATGCTAGAACGTTCCCTTGCACCTTTAAAGACGGAGGGAGCCGGGGAAATTGACATTAAGAACGCCGTGGAGTTTACTTACTATAACGTCCGTACCCGTTTGCTGCGCCTGATTAAGGCAAGTCGCTCTGAATTTAGCTGCAAGCGGATATTCTTACTCGGCGGGATTATCATCAATACCAGTCCGGAGTTTCATGACTATGTTGACATTCGCGACTTCGAAGTGCTAGATCCAAAACAGATCGAAGATCCGGAGCTTGTTTCCATTTTAGCATCGAAGGCTTTCAAAGACCTGTAACCTGTACGCTTTCTGTTTCTGCTATATTCTTGATTTACTTCTTAGATGCTCCTGGAGCGTTTAAGAAGTAAAGTTGGTGCGTACTGTAAGGCATACTTCAGGTGATTGAACGTGTTTTGAAGATTGGGTAAAAATCATTATATTTTGATCTTAACTTCTTAAGAACCATTCCGATCCAAATGATGAAAACCTTACAGCGAAACCTCTATGCATTATTGTGCCTTCTTATTATTTCAATACACGTGTCTGCTGTCCATGCGGCTTCAGATGAGATTTATATTAAGGCAGGAAAAGCCAGTCTAAGAGGAAAAATAGCCTCTGCTAATCAGGCTGACCCTAGTGGCATCACCATAAACCTGATGGTTCCACACCCGATCTCAGGGGAGTACGCGAAATACGAAGCTACTGTCGACAAGTCTGGGGAATTTTCCATCGACGTTGATGTAGAAATAACCCAGACTTTAATCGCCCTAACCACCAGTATCAATCCGGAACATGCCCTTGTCGTTAAACTGGCAAGTGGTGGTACCACAAACCTCAAGCTGTCCTATGGGCTTGACAATGGTCTTAATGTACTTACGGTAAATCCGGCGATGGATGAGAATGACATGAGGTATGGCTTTGGTGCCATGAATAAGATGCTCGTTCAATCCCCGAGAGCACCTGAGCCTCTATATGATAAGACCGCGGCATATTTTCTGGATTATGCTGACAAGATCTTAGAAGAAAGACTGGCATCCTTACGGAACGACAATCGTTTGTCTCCAGGAATGAAGGGCGTGTTCGAACGTGACTTTAGAATGTTCATGTATATGACCCATGTTTTCGACTATGATGGAGAAATGTTGTTGAATTATAGAAACGTGACTCGTGATGAAAATAACACACCTGTGCTTACTAAGATCGACCGTAGCTATTTTCAGTTTCTGAAGAACTTTGATCTCGATAATTCAATGTATCTCCAGTGTTTTACATTTCTAGATTTTCAAAAAGATCTGCTTCAGAACGAAACATTAGCGCTACCCGCTATCGGAGACATGTCCGTGAGTGCCTGGATCAAGTCCGTGAAGACCATACTAGCCGACCAGTTGGGCTTTGACAAAGGCCAGTACTATGACATCCTTGCTGCGAATGCATATGCAAGACAGTTAACAGAAAAGGTCGAGCCACTTACGGCCAGGCAAAAAGAACACATTTCAGCTTATTGGAAGGGGAATGATATTGGGAAAATACTTCTTCGTAAAAACGAGAAGGTGGTTGAGGTTGCGAAGGCTAAGACACCTGTAGTGGTCAATGATGTTTCTAAAGTGCCGGTAGACGAGGTCATGGAAGCCATAACCGCTAAGTATAAGGGTAAGGTCGTGTTCGTTGATCTTTGGGCCACCTGGTGTGCACCATGCATTGATGCCATGCAGCAGTTTAGGGCAACAAAGGATGAGCTGCGGGGGCAGGACGTGGCTTTTGTGTACCTAACCAATGGTTCTTCTCCCAAGAAGCAATGGGAGGATAAAATCCAGGGCATTGGTAGTGAACATTATTATCTCACGGCTGCCCAATGGGCATACGTTATGGAAAAGTTTGATTTCGAAGCGATCCCATCTTATCTCTTATTCGATAAGCAAGGCAAGCTGATTAATCAGTTTACCGGTTTTCCGGGAAGTGAGAATGTAGGGGCACAGATCAAGAATTTGCTATAGAAACAGAAAAGCCTGCATTCGGATGAATGCAGGCTTTTTACATTGGTGTGATCCCGCTGGGATTCGAACCCAGGACCACTACATTAAAAGTGTAATGCTCTACCAGCTGAGCTACGGAATCGTTCTCTTTTGTGTTTCTTTTTGTTTCTGAAGAGGCTGCAAAGGTAGAATTAAAAATGATACTTGCTAAATAAATTTTAAAATAATTTACTCGGCCGCTGTCACTGCTGGTGCCCATTGTATTGCTTTACAGTTCGGACAAGCTGATCTTAAGGTAGATATCATTGTTTTGGCTACCGTGCCGCAGTGGCAACAAACAAATTGATCGGTCTTATTTAATTTTTTTTTTGCAAAATCCGGGTCAATATCCGGCAGCACGCTCAGTCCTGGTCTTGGTTCCTTTTCTTTGACGAGCGTAAACATACCGTTTGCTTCGATGTAGAGGCGATTTACCATACCCAGGTGCAGGATGCCTAAACTCCGGAGTTGAGAAGATATACGCTCCTTTGTAATCCGCGTAAGTTCCATTTTTGGTAGATTCAAAACACCATCTACAACCAACACATCCAGATCATCCTGGGTGATGGATTCAAAATGTTCGTTTCTGGAGGTCCGACGGGAGACAAAATTGGTAAAGATGATGATTACGATGGTAATCACTACCGGAGGAAGGATGCCCCGATCCGGATTCATTAAAGGGATACCAACTGCCGCAGCAAGGGACACTACGGCTGCCATTTCGTTGCGGCTGATTTGAGCAGACATCCGCTTACCCATGAGTCTCATGGAAACGATGAGCAGCGCGTAGATTAGAAATGCACGAAATATAAGTTCTATAAAAAAGAATGGAGGTATTTCGCCGATGAGTATTCTATTAAAATCGCTTAAACTTAGTTCTTCTGGTTTCATATTAACATATTATAGCTTCTTCCCAATTTTCACACCCGCAATTTTCGCAGTGCCCATTTCTTTCGTTTTCATTATCAGCAGTACGTCCGCACATCCGGCATACATAGGACGTTTCTGCAGGCTTCTCCTGTCCATTCAAAATATCGCCATCCCGAGAAGGGAAGATGGACAAACCAGGTTTAGGCTTGTCATACCGAAAGACAGAGAAGAGCCCGCTGGCCTCAATATAAACCCGTTCTACCGCTCCAAGATTGAAGATGTTTTGCGATCGGAGTACGCCATAAAGCTGTTGCCTGGAGATGTTGGAAGATTCGAGTTGTTTAACTTCAATGACGCCGTCTTTAAGCAACACGGCTTCCTTGCCCTGAATCATATTCTCCATCTTACTGCTTCGAATGCCTAGGAGTGTAAATCCACGTTGAAAGGCCCATGCACACAGCAATACAAAGATGCCTTGTACAATGCCTTTATCTGGTACTTGCATCGGTACACAGATAATCGCCCCGAGGGTAACCATGACGGCAAGTTCGGCAATGGTTAATTGTCCGCCCATGCGTTTACCCATAAGCCGCAATATCACCAACAATACGAGGTACATGATAACGGTCCGGATTAATACTTCCAGTAAAAAGCTCGTCGGCGCAGAGCCGATCAGAATTCGGTGCCAGTCATCCCAATGGATATCTTCTTTTTTCATGAAAAAACTTTTTACTCGTTCTGAGCAAAATTTATTCCCATGTGGTACACAGATTACTTTCTTTACTGCTTCAGGTATTTTTACTAAAGGACTGGGAATTAATTGCTAAGCAAATAGGTATATGCCATTCAAACATTTTATAGGCATTGTGGTTTTATATGCAAAACTTACAAGCCGTAATAAAAAAACCAAGCGTTGATTGCCGGTTGAGACGTGCTGGGTTAATTCAAATATTTACATCTTAACTTATTTTTTATGAAACAGTCCCTAGAAATGCCGACCAAAAATTTGATTTGCTTCTCTCACCTGAGGTGGGATTTTGTATTTCAAAGACCACAACATCTTCTAACCAGGTTTTCGGCTCATGCAAACGTGTTTTACATGGAAGAACCAATCTTTGATGTTACCGATGATGCCTATCTACATTTATCTAGACGGGATCAGGGATTAACGGTGGTTGTTCCTCACCTTAAAGCAGGCTTAAGTGCATCTGAAGTGCACAATACACTCATTGCATTATTAGATAAGTTTTTCCAGGGATCTGATCTTCAAGACTGGACGTTCTGGTACTATACGCCGATGGCATTATCGTTTTCAGATAAGTATAAACCGAAATTCATCGTTTTTGACTGCATGGATGAACTATCTGCATTCAAGTTTGCACCTGAGGAGTTGATTAGCCTTGAAAGAAGATTGTTAGCTAAAGCCGACCTTGTATTCACAGGTGGTCATTCTTTATATGAATCAAAGAAACAACAACATTCAAACATACATCCATTCCCAAGCAGTATTGACAAGTCACACTTCGCTCAGGCCAGGAAAATTAAAGAGCAACCAGCCGATCAGCAGCATATTGTCGGAAAGAAACTGGGCTTCTATGGTGTAATTGACGAGCGTTTCGATATTGAACTTATCGGTAACATGGCAACGTTAAGGCCAGATTGGCAATTTGTTCTGATTGGCCCTGTTGTGAAGATTGATGAGGCTACACTACCTCGCAACAAGAACATTCACTATCTGGGACAGAAATCTTACAAAGAGCTTCCAGGCTATTTATCAGGTTGGGACATGGCGCTAATTCCATTTCAGTTGAATGAGTCCACCAGGTTTATAAGTCCGACGAAGACCCCTGAGTATCTAGCGGCTGGAATTCCAGTGGTTTCTACCCCAATCAGAGATGTTGTTAAGCCCTACGGTATTAAGAAATTGGTACATATTGCTTCCTCATGTGATGAATTCATTGATGCAATTGAATCAGAGTTCAGCAGAACAAATACATCAGAATGGTTAGTGGAAGTTGATGATTTCTTGAAAGATATCAGCTGGGATCAAACTTTTGAGACGATGGTTAAGCATATGAATACCACCCTAAGTAGTAACAAGAAAATTTCTATTGCGAGCTAGATGCAGGTTAATACTTGCCTTTAAGATCTGGGTATATTAAACGATTTATCATCTTATTTATAGACCATGGAAATTTGGGGAGGAATAGAATGTACCATTAACCGGGTAGGGGATCAGTATTTTGATCAGCTTACCTATCAGGGTCATTACGCCCGATCCGGCGATTTGAAACTACTGGCTGATCTAGGGATAAAAAAGCTTCGCTATCCGATCCTGTGGGAAAAGCATTTGCCGCAGGCGGATGTAGCGATAAAATGGGATTTCGTCTCGGAGCAGGTGAATTTCCTGCAGCATAACAACATTGATGTTATTGCCGGTCTGGTCCATCATGGCAGCGGACCGGCTTACGTTAATATTCTTGAAGAAAGCTTTGCTGAAGGATTGGCAGCGTATGCGAGTAAGGTTGCCGAGCGGTTTCCCGAAATCATGTATTACACTCCGGTAAATGAACCGCTTACTACAGCCCGTTTTTGCGGGCTTTATGGCTTATGGTACCCCCATAAGCATGATGATCAGCACTTCTTCAGGATTTTGTATAATGAGTGCAAAGCTACAGCACTGGCCATGGCCGCAGTCCGGAAGATAAATCCGAAAGCGCAACTTGTGCATACGGAGGATATCGGCATGACGCACTCGACGCCATTGCTTCAATACCAGGCTGACTTTGAGAATAAACGCCGGTGGATTGGGCTAGACCTATTGTGTGGCCGGGTAAATTCATCACATGCACTATACAATTACTTGATTGAGCATGGCATTTCAGCCGATGAACTGCAGTACTTCATTGAGAACCCTTGTGAACCGAATATTTTAGGCTTCAACCACTATATTACCTCAGAACGTTACCTGGATGAACGGCTAGAGCTTTATCCGCCACACACGCATGGTCAGAATGGCTTGCACCAATATGCGGATGTGGAAGCCGTAAGATCCGCTGACGCTGTACTTGCAGGGCCGAAGGCATTGCTTAAGGAAGCCTGGGAACGATATAAGTTGCCGATTGCAGTTACAGAGGCGCATTTACATTGTGGTCGCGAGGATCAGCTTCGCTGGCTTAAACACATTCACCAGGCAGCAACGGACCTTTCAGCTGAGGGAGTCGACTTCAGAGGATTGACCGTATGGTCGCTTTTCGGCGCTTATGGCTGGGACAAGCTGTTGACAACCGAAGCCCGAAATTATGAGTCTGGCGCATTTGATGTGCGAACAGGAGCAGCGCGCCCGACGCAGATTGCCAGAATGGTGGAAGCACTTGCGAAGCATGGTAATTTTACGCACCCCGTTCTGGAACAGGAAGGTTGGTGGACACGTCCTGACCGAATCCTGTATCCCTCCAAATTTAGTGGGCAAATTGCAACAAGGGCTATTACACGTCCTATGCTCATCATCGGGGGTGACACCACACTCGGAAGATCGCTTGTTAAAGGCTGTAATGAGCGGAACATCAGTTATGTTTCACTGAATCGCCGCCAGCTGAACTTTGCCGTTATGGAGGACGTTGAAGCTGCAATCAACAAGTATAAACCATGGGCTATTGTTAATGCCGCAGGTTATTTTCAGGTGGAGGATGCCGAGATGGATGCCGAAAACTGTTTCCTAATGAACACGGTAGGACCAGCAAACCTGGCTGTCTGCGCCAATAAACATGGAATTCAGTTGTTGATCTTCTCCTCCGATCAGGTATTTGACGGAAAGAAAAATAGTGAGTATACAGAGGCGGATGACGTGAACCCATTGAACCTGCTGGGTGTGAGTAAAGTCCGTGCAGAAGATGAGGTGCTAAGCGCTTGTCCTGAAGCCCTGATCATCAGAAGCAGTGAGTTCTTTTCCGATCTGTCAGACGACAGCGCAATGAGCCGCCTGGTGGCTGCACTTAGTCGAAAGGAGCAAGTTGATGTGGCGGATGACGTGTTTATATCCCCTACACTGGCTAGTGACCTCATCAATGGTAGTCTTGACCTGCTTATCGATGGCGAGCACCACATCTGGCATGTTGCAAATCAGGGTACTGTAAGTTGGGCAGATCTGGCGCTTGATCTGGCGAATCGCAGCGGGTATAACGCTGCATTGCTGGTTCGAAAGCCTTATGCAGAATTTAACTTCAACGCCACAAGACCAAGCTATAGCGGCTTGACAAGCAGTCGTGGTATATTCTTACCCACACTAGATGATGCACTTGATCGCTTCATTAAGCGAGCCGGTTAGGTGTAGCAAAAAATACAGAAACTGTAAACCTAAATCACCAAAATATGTTCATACCTATAATTGTTGGGATAATATTCCTGGTGGGAATATTCATCGCCTATAATGCTTATAAGAACAAGAAATAAAATTGAAACGTAAGTAGATAATTATGAGTTCATCCAATCAAACACATGATCACAACACCATCAAGAAGTGGGTTGAGGCAAGAAAAGGGGTGCCGGCAAGGGTAAAAGGCACGGAGAAAAACGGAGACGAAGGCGTACTGCGAATCCATTTTCCCTCGCATAGCGATAGTACAAATCTGGAAGAGATTGAATGGGAAGATTTCTTCACGGACTTTGACAAAGACGAGCTGGATTTCCTTTACCAGGACAAGAAAGCAGATGGTGAGACCAGTACTTTCCATAAGTTTGTGTCCAGAGCAAAATAATGAAAAAGCCTCCTTTTGGAGGCTTTTTGCTTTGAAACTATTCTTCTTTATCCACGGGTTTCTGTTGTTTATACATGGATGCTGCCGCCATACTATCTGGTTGCAGGTTCGCCATGCCAACCTGAACTTTGTTTCTGAAACCTGATATTACCTTATCATCTCCAGACATCAGTGCATCGTAGCCGTCTTTCGCGACCGCCGCAGGATCTGATAAAGGCATTTCCTGCACCATGCGAGATGAATTCATATCTGCCTTGTTAAAGAAGTCTGTGTCGGTTGCCCCAGGTAGGAGCAGGCTAACGTGGATGTTTTTATCCTTCAACTCATACCATATACTGGAGGACCAGGTATTGACGAATGCTTTCGTCCCGTGGTATACTGCCTGAAGCGGGCCGGGCGCTTCACCTGCTATGGATCCTACATTCAGGATCTTGCCTGATCCGCGCTGAAGCATATCCTGCAAGAAACAGGAGGTTAAAGTGATGTAACTTCCAATATTTAGCTGTACAATATCCAATTCCCGATCGATATCAAGATCTTTAAACTCCCCGTAAGCACCCTGCCCGGCGTTATTCACCAGGACATCAACCTGCAGGCCACGCTGCTTTACTTCATCATAGATTTCAAAAGGACTTTCCCGAAGGGACAGATCTTTTGCGATGGTCTCCACTTTAATTCCGTGCGCCGCGCTGAATGCCTGTGCAACTTCATCTAGGGCTTCCTGATGACGAGCGACAAGAATAAGGTTGTACTTGTCTTGTGCAAATAATCTGGCTAGTTCTTTACCGATGCCGTCGGTACCACCGGTTACTAATGCATACTTCTCATTGTTTTCCATAGTTGTAGATTTAGTAGGTAAGATTGTTTGCTTATAACAATCGAGGCATGCATGGGTTTACGAGAATAAATATTGGATCAACCTGGCCAAATAGCTAGTTTTGTCCAGCTAAATCGAACTCAATTTGTATTCAAAAGAACAGGCATCCAGCATTAAACAGGCATTTTGGACTGCATTTGGGCAGTACATGACACTCCAGCCAACAGCGGAAGGTGGGAAGGTAAACTGGATCAACTATAAGACTGGTATAAAGCATCTGTATTTCCGCATGAATGCTGATCAGCGCTCCGCAAGGATTGCGATAGAAATTGCCCATCCCGATACAGGCATTCAGGCGTTGATGTTTGAGCAATTTGAGGCTTACCGGCAAATATTACATGCACAGTTAGCTGAAGAATGGACCTGGTCGCTGCATACGCAGGATGATTATGGGAAAACAATCAGCACCATCAGCAAGACCATCGGGGATGTAAGTATCTTCAAGCAGGAAGACTGGCCAACACTGATCACGTTTTTCAAGCCCCGCATTATGGCACTGGATGAATTCTGGTCAGATGCCAGGTATGGCTTCGAGGTATTCAGATAAAAAAAAACGTCAGCATTTCTGCTGACGTTTTACTTTGGCCATTAAGGTCCATTATTTAATTTCTATCTGTCGAACGATCTGTTTTGCCTCGTCTTTTTTAGCGACATGAATGTTCAACATACCGTTGGTATATGAAGCCTCTATTTGTGCATCATCTGCGCTATCTGGCAATGCAAATGAGCGAACAAATGAACTGTAGCTAAATTCCCGTTTATTGTACTGCCTGTCCTGGGTGTTACTTTCCTTTTTCTGTTCTACAGAAACAGTCAACAGGTTTTTATCCAACTTGATGTTGAAGTCTTCCTTGTTCAAGCCTGGCGCAGCCATTTCAATTAGGTAATGATCCTGCGTTTCACAGATATTTACTGCTGGCACTCTTGAAATCATCCGGTCCGACAAGAAAGAATCATTAAACATCGTTTCGAAGATGTCGTTAAAGCCTGGGGTTAAGCTTTTACTGTTGTTTCCGTTGTTGAATTTAATAAGTGACATAATAAAATCCTCCTTTTAATTTTTTTTAAATCAGTTTATTAAAGAACTTGTGCTTAGATATATACAAGGCTTATGCCATCGCTAAATAGGCCTGGCATTGATGAAAAAGTGTCATTTTAGGCTGAAATATTTTCTTAAAACTGAATCAATGACATCTACCAAGCCTTCTTTTAACGATTCCCAAGTTTTTCAAACCCATTGCATTCGCACTTGTTTTCAAGCAAAATCTGCAGACCTAAAACGTAAATTCAATGCCTGCATAAACACAAACATATTATGAGCGAAGTCAAAATAATTAGTACCAATACATTATCAGATAAGAAGTATCCACTGAAAGAAATCAAATTCCAGAAGCCAGGGCATGGTGGCCGTCCCGTAGAACACCTTCACGAGATTTACTACCGTCCGGATGCCGTGGCAGTCTTGCTGGTTGATTATGAGGAAAGCAAATTGTTGCTAACGACGCAGTTCAGAGTCGCATCCTACATGAATGGTAATCCATCGGGCGATCTGATTGAGGCTTGCGCTGGGCTCATTGATAAAGGGGAGACGCCTGAGGAAGCAGCGAAAAGAGAAGCTTTGGAGGAAACTGGCTTCGAGGTTCATGATATGAGGAAGGTAGGTGCCGTTTATCCATCCGCAGGTGGCGTTACCGAGTACCTGCACCTGTTTATCGGCAGGTATGACAGCAAAGGTGAACATGCAGAAGGCGGGGGACTGGAGTCGGAAGGGGAGTACATTCAATTACTGGAAATGCCTTTTGAAGAAGCACGAGAGAAGGTCTTACACGGCGGTTTCAATGACGCAAAGACGCTGATTCTGCTGCAGCACTTTTTCCTTCATCACAAAGATTAAGTCGAAAGTAGCGATAACGTGCTACCTACATAGCTGAAATCTTTATATTTGCCAGCGATTAAATCTATAACCTTGAATATTCATCAGTTAGAACACATTATAGCCTTAGACCGCTTCAAAAACCTAAGCAAAGCCGCTGAGTACTGTTATGTAGCAGAGGCAACGCTGAATACAACCATTAAGAAATTAGAGGTTCAGCTTGGGATTGTACTGTTTACCCGCGTTCAAAAGCATGTTTATACAACCGATGCAGGTGCGGAAATCATTGTGGAAGCAAAGAAGATTGTACAGCAAAGCGAGGTGCTGGTCGCTACAGCAAAAAAGATTAAAAGCAAGTTAACAGCACAGGCAAAGGTTCTGGCGGATCAAACCTTAGTTTAGCGCTTAAAGACTTAACAACAGCATAAAAGCTACAACAGCAAAAAAACAATAGCAAAAAAGAAAGCGGCTAGTCATCACGATCAGCCGCTTTCTTTTTAATAGGTAGGTGCTTAGTTATCTAATCCACCTCGGCGTGTAGCCTTATTTTGTACCGGCCATTTTACACCCTCAGCTTTTACGGTTGACGATTTCTCAGGATCTTCACTCGCCATATAGGCCATGATGGCGGCAAGCATGGCATTGCTTTTCACATCGTCAAAAACAACCTTGTCATACGTGTCACGATTCGTGTGCCAGGTATATGAACCATAAGACCAGCCTAGCGAGCTCAACGAGAATCCAGGTGCTCCAGCAGCAACAAATGACGCAAAGTCGGAACCACCAGCACCAGGTTTACCCGGGAAGTCTAGCTTAATTCTGTTCTTTAAGGTGTCTGGTACTGCTGCCAACCATCTGCCCAGGTAGTCTTTTGAATTCGCAAAACCTTGTCCAGCCAGGTTAACAACACGGCCAGTACCATTATCCTGATTGAATAAAGCCTGCAGGTTTTTAACGATCTCCGGATGATCTTCCACGAAAGCGCGGGAGCCATTTAAGCCCTGCTCTTCACTTCCCCAGTGTCCAACCAGGATCGTACGCTTCGGATTTGGATAGTATTTCTTTAAAAGACGCATTGCCTCCATCATTGTTATGGTTCCAGTACCATTATCTGTAGCACCGGTTCCACCATCCCAGGAGTCAAAATGCGCAGACAACATCACGTATTCATCTGGCTTTTCTGTGCCCTTGATTTCCGCAATGGTATTAAAAGTCGGTACTGCACCAAGCTCTTTTGACTCTGTGTGCATACTGATCGAAGGCTTCTTGCCCGATTCTGCCAGTCGGTATAACAAGCCGTAATCTTCAAGCGCGATGTCAACAGTCGGCACCTTTTTAGTATATGCACTAAAGATCTTGCTTACGCCGAAGCCTGCAGACCAGTTATTGGTGATTATACCCACAGCACCAGCATTTTCCAATGCAACAGGAAGCGTACGCGCGGTAAAGCCAGTTTTAGCAATACGGTTGCGCCAAGCAGCTGTTTGTGCCGTACGTTGTGCTTTCATTTTCTCGAAAGACTCTTTTAACGCAAATTCCTGCCAGTTATAATCCGGACGGCCTGTTGGCTGTGCCATAGAGATCATTACAAACTTGCCTTTAGCCGTTGGCAACCATTTCTGGAACGCGATAGAGTCTGCAAGATCAGGGAGGATGATGACTTCCGCTACGCTGGTCTTTTTACCCATTCCAGGGCTCCAGGCAAGCTGTGTGCCTTCCAGGGATCTTACCCATGGGCTTACCATATCGATGTGTGAGATGCCGCGTTCCCAGCCACGCCATTCACCCCATTTCTCATTCCTTGCAGCAATGCCCCAGCTTTTGTATTTGGCCACTGCCCAATCGTTCGCCTGCTTCATTTGCGGAGAGCCTACGAGACGTGGTCCAATGCCGTCAAGCAACTCGTGAGCGAGTTTTTCAACCTGTGAATTGTTCGTTCCTTCCGACATGATGTTGTCGATAACGGCTTTGTTGGTCTGTGCAAACGTGGTACTGCTGCACAGCAAAAGGCCCAAGACAAAGGGCTTGGTAAGCTGCCTTAAGTCAAAGTTGATGTTCTGGTAAGTTTTTTTCATGTTTCTAATCTAATAAAATTCATTGTGCTTAATACTTCCTTAGTATATCAAGTTAGCATAGAATATTCATTTACTGTGGTTTACTTGTAGACTGTCGCTAAATCATTACAATTAGCCCGTTCAAGCCGGTATATCCGCAATCTCAATCCATACGGGTGCGTGATCGCTGGTTTTCTCCCACCCACGTACATGGTGGTCTACCTGTGCTGCTTTCAAGTGGTTCTTCAGTTGGGGACTTAGCAGGAAGTGATCTATCCGAAGGCCGGCATTACGGCCATATGCGTTTCGGAAGTAGTCGAAAAAGGTGTAGATCACCTCATCTGGATGCATCATTCTGAGTGCGTCCGTCCAGCCCTGGCCAACTAAGTTGTGAAAGGCCTCGCGCACTTCCGGCCTGAACAGCGCATCATCAACCCAGCGTTCGGGTTTGTAAACATCGAGTTCGGTAGGCATGACGTTGAAATCACCTGTCAGGATTACGGGCAGTTCGAAACTCAGCAGCTGTTCGGCATGTTTATGCAATCGCTCAAACCAGGCCAGTTTATACTCAAGCTTCGGACCAGGGGCAGGGTTTCCGTTGGGGAGATATAGACAGCCAATAACAACATTATTAACCATCGCTTCGAGGTAGCGGCTTTGCAGATCATCAGCGTCGCCCGGCAAACCGCGGCGTAGTTCCTTAATCTCCATATTCCGTGCAAGAATCGCCACGCCGTTCCAGCTTTTCTGGCCGTGCCAGATTGCATTGTAGCCGGCATCTTTAATCGCCTGCTCAGGAAATTTTTCATCCGGCGCTTTCAACTCCTGCAGGCAAACAACATCTGGCTGGCTTTCCGCCAACCATCGTAGGAGTACCGGAAGGCGCCCATTTACACCATTCACATTATATGTTGCAACTTTCATCTTTTTTAAATTTAGTTGAAGTTAGAAAAAAGGACCTATTGGAACAAATACGGCAGATTTAAGCCTCGCTTTAACAACATGGAGCGCCTGTCTAGATGAATTCATTTGCTACACACGTATTTAGTGGCATGAAATTTAGGCTAAGGGGGAAGTACAACTGGTTGATAACTAAAGAACTGCGTAATTATTGTGAAAATTTTAGGGCAGGGGCCATGCTAAACGTAAGAAACCAATATATTAGTCCCAATCAGGGCTAGGTTAGATGAACCCTATTACACACAAAAAATAAATGAATCAGGAGGCAAAGCGATTAGGAATTCCAAATTGGAAGAAATGGGGTCCATATGTGTCTAATAGACAATGGGGAACGGTTAGAGAAGATTATAGTGCCAACGGCGATGTCTGGCAATCTGTAACACATGAAATGGCAAGGAGTAAGGCCTGGCGCTGGGGAGAAGAAGGCATTGGTGGCATTTCAGATGAGAAGCAATATTTATGCTTCGCGCCATCATTCTGGAACGGCAAAGACCGCATCGTAAAGGAGAATCTTTTTGGCTTATCAAATAACGAAGGAAATCACGGGGAAGATGTAAAAGAACAATACTACTACCTGGATTCATCTCCAACGCATTCCTACATGAAGATGCTGTATAAGTATCCTCAAAATGCTTTCCCTTATGAGCAACTAAGAACCGAAAACCGCTTTAGAAGCAGGAAAGAACCTGAGTACGATCTGCTTGATACAGGCATCTTCAATGACAACGCATACTTCGATATCTTCATAGAGTACGCGAAATCTGCTCAGGAAGATATCCTCATAAAGATTACCGCACATAACAGGCACCACGAAACTGCACCCTTGACGGTGCTGCCCACCGTATGGTTTCGCAACCGCTGGTCGTGGGGTTACCATGAGAAAGAAGCACAGATCAGTAAAAAAAGTGGAACAACCCTATCGATTAAAGAGAAGCATCTCGGCCAGTATTTTCTGTATGCAGATCGGCCTGCAACCTGGTTGTTTACCGAAAACGAGAGCAATCCACATAAACTTTACCATGGGGCAGACAATGGCGGGTATTATAAAGATGGTATAAATGACTACGTTGTTGATCAACAACTTAACGCAGTGAACCCCGAGCATACAGGTACAAAAGCAGCTGCCTTGTATGAACTTGAAATTGAAGGCGGTCAGTCTGCTACGGTACAGCTACGCTTGAGTAAAGATTTACTTGAACTTCCTTTCATCGACTTCGATGAAATCTTCGAAGAACGTTTGGCAGACACAAATGCTTTCTATAATGATTTACAGGCAGATCTTGAGGATGAAGACGAGCGTAACATTCAACGTCAGGCACTTGCGGGATTGCTCTGGAACAAACAGTTCTATGATTATAACGTAAGAAAGTGGCTTAAGGGAGATCCAACAAGTCCGGAGCCGCCGTATGAGCATTCCAATTCCCGAAATGTGAATTGGAAGCACCTGAACAGCGCAGATATTATTTCCATGCCCGACAAATGGGAGTTTCCATGGTTTGCGGCATGGGATCTGGCCTTTCACTGTGTAAGTTTCGCGTTGGTGGATGCTGAGTTTGCGAAGAGCCAGCTGTTGCTGCTGACCAAAGAATGGTATATGCACCCGAATGGGCAGCTTCCCGCATACGAATTCAATTTCGATGATACCAATCCACCTGTGCATGCCTGGGCAGCATGGGAGGTCTATAAAATTGATATGCGGAATAAAGACGGGAAAGGCGATCTGCCCTTTTTAGAGTCTATATTCCAAAAGCTGGTCATCAATTTCACCTGGTGGGTAAACCGTAAAGATCATGCAGGCACAAACGTCTTTGGCGGTGGTTTCCTGGGGCTGGACAACATCGGTATATTCGACCGGAGTATGAAGCTACCTTCAGGCATGACCATCGAGCAAGCGGATGGAACTAGCTGGATGGCGATGTATGCGCTAAACATGATGCACATTTCCCTTGAGCTGGCGCTAAACAACCGGGTTTATGAGGACATGGCCACTAAGTTTTTCGAGCATTTCCTTTATATCGCCGGTGCCATCATGAACATCATGGGACCAGATGATACGGGTCTTTGGGACGAGGAAGACGAGTTCTTCTACGACGAGTTGCAGATGGATAATGGCACCGCCATTAAGCTTAAACTGGTGAGTATGGTCGGACTGGTACCTTTGTTTGCTGTAGAAGTGATCAAGGAAGAAACCCTGAAGCGCCTGCCGCTCTTTGCGGAGCGCATGCAGTGGTTCTTAGAACACAGGCCTGATCTTGCGTCTCTAGTATCCAGATGGACCGAGCCCGGCTCTGAGAATAAGCACCTTTTAAGCTTACTTCGGGGACACCGGATGAAACGCATTTTGCATCGTATGCTGAATGAAACAGAATTCTTAAGTGACTATGGCATACGTAGTTTGTCTAAGCAGTATGAAGAGACACCTTACGTGTATAATGGTCACGGCGAAGAGTTTGTCGTTAAATATCTCCCTGGAGAAAGCGATAGCAGTATGTTCGGTGGGAACAGCAATTGGCGCGGCCCAATCTGGATGCCAATGAACTACCTGCTTGTGCAGAGCTTAAAAACGTTTAATGACTATTTCAGTGAAGACTTTACCGTTGAATATCCAACAGGATCGGGTAATATGTTGCCTTTGGATGAAATTGCGGACGCCATTAGTGAAAGGCTGATCAATTTATTTAAGCTAGATAAGAATGGCCGCAGGGCTTGCTTCGGAGACGATGAGTTACTGCAATCAGATCCTAATTTTAAGGATTATCTGTTGTTTAACGAGTATTTCCATGGCGACAGCGGTCGTGGCCTTGGTGCGGCCCATCAGACCGGATGGACGGCTTTGGTTGCCAACCTGATCTTCGAAAAGAGCAATGCAGGAAAAGAAAAGATTCTTACCGCAGATGAGATGGTCGGCTAAGCCGGCAGTTATTGTTAGACCTTCAGCTTCTCGGCAAGCTTGTAGATGTCGTATGCGACCTTTTGGATGGTAATAAATTGTTGAAAAACAGACTCCTCATTCTGACTGAGAATCAGCTGATCATCTTTCTTAATTTTAATTAGCGGCACAGGGTTCTGCTCAGCCTTCGGGTTGTTCAGGTTGTCCTGTGCCTGCGTTAACAGATATGCCGTGTTTTTCGTTAAAGGTTTGATCAAATTGATGTTCGTAAGTTCGAAATCGTGCTCCTTATAATAGAGCGCCAGCGTTGCAATATAAGAGGAGAGGAGGTGATTTAGTGCCGTAAACTGATGCAGCTCTTTGATCAGGAATTGCTTGCTCTTTGGCTCTGAAAACATCCGCTGGAATAAAGAAGAAAGGTTGGCCGTTGCAACGTAAACCTGCTTTCTGGCGACTTTATAGTTTGTGAAATCGTTAACATTTTCGAAGAACAGCAAGCTTACTTGATTGAAGTAGCTACAATTCGCTTCCAGCATGCTCAACATGTCTGTTTTAAGCTTTTCATGCTCCCAAATAGGAAAGAGGAAGTAACTCGCAAGAAATGCAATTCCTGAACCGATGAGTGTGTCGTAGATACGTTCTGTCGCTACAGAAATGCCCCCCATACCTAAGAATTGGAATAGGATGATCACATAAGGCGTCATAAACACAACACTTACGACATAGTTCTTACGCTGAAAACTGTAGGAACCAATCATGCAGAATAGCAATATGAAGAACAATGCATTCTTGTCTTCTACAAAAGCCAGGGCGACAATACCGATGCCTGCGCCGACGATGGTGCCGATAATACGCTGATAGTTACGCTCTTTAGTAAGTGAAAAGCCTGGCTTTGAAATCACCAATATGGTTAACAGTATCCAGTAGCTATGTGAAAAGTCCAAGGTCCTGGAGATTAGGTATCCAACCAGCATAACGATGGAAACGCGTAGTGCATGGCGGAACGTAGAAGATTTGAAGGTGAGGTTTTCTAATATTAACGTCTGGTCAATGCTTTGGCGGGTTACAAAACGCTCTGTGTCTATTTTGCCTTCTTTTATTTTCTTCTTTTCGCCCTTGTCGAAGTAGCGGTTCACTGTTACAACACGGTTCAGGATGTTCTCTATGTTGACTTCAATGTTTTTAAGTGCAATAATGCCAAGGGTATTGAACTTGCCCGTGGTATTGGCGCTCTCCAGTTCTCCAATTTCCTGCTTCAGTGCTTTTACATCCTCCATAAGCTGCAAGGGCTTTTCGGGTGTGCTTCCAGCTTTCAATGCAAATGCCTGTTCATCCAGCTCGTCAGCGATTTTCAGAATTACCGCCTCATATTTGGCAAGAATACCAGTAGCGTCGAATTGATCATGAAGCTCTTTGTAGTTGTAATAGGTAGACATCACCTGCTCAAAAAGATCCACCATATCTACGAAAACAAGCATGAGAAAACGACCTTCAGGTGTAGAGTCCCGCACGATCTCTCTTGTCTTAAAAAGCACATCCCGCACGGCATCCTGCTTCTCGTGAACCTGTATTTGTAAGGTCAGTAACTCCGCATAATTATCGTCAAAGTTCGTATTCTGCTTATAGAACTTAGCTTTTGCCCTGAGGAAGGAGCTGATTTCCATGATGCAGTCACTTAAGGTCTGCTGCACAATACGGTACGGTCGAAGCCGGTAAAAAACAAAGCTTAAAGCGGAATACCATAGGCTGCCGGCAAGCACCAGGCCGGAATGAATAGCAACTTCATTCCATGGCCGCACGTCATCTATACTCAGTACAAAGATTAGCAGACAGGCGGTGCCAACGGCGCCGGCACGCATCCCGTAAACGGAGATCATCGTGAAGATGAAGCAGAAGAGGGTCAGGATTATGCCGGTGAGATAGTAATTTCTGTTGATAAGTCCGATGATCAGACTAATAACCGTGATCATTGCTGTTGTGATCAGCATGGCGTTTCTTCGGTGTACAATCGGTCCTGGCGTATCTACAACGCTAACACACAAAGCACCGAGCGACAGGGTCATGCCATACTTCAGAAGCCCGAATTGTGCCAGGATCAGCGATGGTAACAACACCCCAATTGTTATTCGAAGGCCATCTGCGAAATATGTACTTAATAAAAAATCCTGTGTGCTTCTTATTGGTTTATTAAGCATATAGCGGTATTAGATAAGAGGTCCCGTCAAATAACAAAGGCAAATTTATAAAGATTTACCGGATCAGCTATTGCATCCGGTACAAATGTAACGGGCATAAAGGAACATTGTTTTTAGGTGTGGGGGATGTATGCTACCTTTACAGGCATATGCCGAAAATAGGACTTGCCGAAGATGATCTGAAGATCGCTGGATTAATTAAGAACGGTCTGGAAGAGCAGGGGTATGATGTGGCCGTATTTAACAATGGTGAAGCCGCGCTCCAGGCCTTCCGGGGCGAACAGTTCGATCTCCTGATCTTGGATGTTATGCTTCCTGGAATATCCGGTATGCTGCTGTGCAAGTCCCTTCGCGAGCAAGGTTTGGCGTTACCCATACTCATGTTAACCGCCCTCGGCACCCTGGATGATAAGTTAATGGGTTTCAGCAGCGGAGCAGACGATTACCTGGTCAAACCATTCCACTTTAAAGAGCTTCTGGCCCGCATCGAAGCATTGCTGAGACGCAGCAAGGACCAGGAACAGCCGTCTGATAAAGTGATTAGCTTCGGTGATTTGACCCTGAACACCCTGAGTAAAGAAGTGCAGCGTGCCGGCGTGCAAATTGTACTTACCGCAAAAGAATATGCATTGTTGGAGGTGTTTCTTCGTCATCCAAATCGGTTGCTGTCCCGCCAGTATATTGCAGAACAAGCATGGGATGTGAACTTCGATACCGGGACCAATGTGGTTGATGTTTATGTCAACTTCCTGCGGAATAAAATAGAGAAGGGCTTCGATAAAAAGCTGATCCACACCCGTATTAACATGGGTTATATACTTAAATAAAGCAGATGAAAATCAAGGACAGACTGGGGCTGTATTTTACGCTCGCAAGTACTTTGACGCTCTTGATCGTCCTTTCCGGAACCTACTTTACGTTTTTAAAATTCCTGGAGGCAGATTTCTTTGACCGGCTGACCGACCGGACGATGGTAACTGCGAATCTCTATCTGGAAGCCGACGAGATGTCGGAAGCTGCGCTGAAAAGAAACAGAGACCAGTACCTCGAAAAACTAAACAGTGAAGTGATCCGGATTTATGACGCCAATAATGAGCCTGTATTTATCGATGCAAATTCAAGTAGCTGGAGCCACGAGGTGCTTGAAAGCATCCGCAAACAGGGAAAGCTGAAGTTTAAAGATGGAAAGAACCAAGTTGTTGGCATTTTTTACAAAGACAATCAGGGCGACTTCGTGATCATCGCTTCTGCGTCAGACCAGAGTACATACTACCGCCTGGAGAAGCTCAAAACAGTGATGTTCTTCATTTTTGTTGCAATCTTTGTTGGATTGTTACTATCCGCGCGGTGGATTGCAAATCACATCCTGAAACCGCTGAATCTGTTTATCGAAGAGGTTGAACAAATCAGTTCAAACAATATGGACTTTAGGGTACAGCAGGGAAGCAGTAAGGATGAAATCAGCCAGCTGGCTGGCCGCTTCAATAAACTGATGGAACACCTGGAACAGGCATTTGTACTGCAGAGAACCTTCATCGCCAATGCTTCTCATGAGCTGCGCACACCAATAACGAGTATGATGATCGGGGCGGAGATCGTGCTTTCCAAAGATCGGCCAGCTGAAGACTATAAGCAAGCGCTGAGTTCTGTGCTGGAGGATGCAGATCGGATGGACAAGATCATAACAGCTTTGTTGGGACTGGCGCAATCTGATCTTGAATATGGGGCTGCAAAGCTCGAAGAGGTGTCTCTCAGGAGATTGCTCCATGACATTGCAGAAAGCTCAAAGATGTCTGCTGTAAATGGCTCCCTGTCTTTGCACATCATTCCTAATGACAATGCCGACCACGTGCTGCTCGCAAATCCAACGCTTCTGGCGATTGCCATAAACAACATCATCTCCAATGCTTTCAAATTTTCCGACGGCGGCGATGTAAAATGCACTTTGCATATCGACAATGCCGGTGCCGTAATTGAGATTCAAGACAATGGCCCTGGCATAGCTGATGAACATCGTCCATTTGTCTTTGATCCGTTCTACCGGTCTGCTTCCGGAAGCAGTAAGGCAGGTACAGGAATGGGTTTATATATGACGCAGAAAATACTTCATCTCTTCAAGGCTACCGTAATTGTAAAATCATCGGGAGCTACAGGGACGGTGTTTGAGATTCGGTTTGCCTGATTTTAATTCCGCTTTAATTTCCCTTTAATTCGTCTTTAATGCGCCCTGAATACCTTTGGCGCAAATGAAAGTACGTATTACAATCGTCTGGCTACTGGCAATCTTGCCATTTAAAGCTGCCTTTTCGCAGCACGCAACAACTCTTACCTTAAAGGATGCTGAGCAACTGTTCCTGCGGAACAATGCAAGTTTACTCGCGCAGCGCTTCATGGTAGAAAAGTCGAAAGCCGACATCATCACCGCCAGGCTGTTTGACAATCCGGAGCTGAGTTATGAAAATCTCCTGTATAATCATGAAACGCGTAGGCTTCTGGAGACCTCTAATGCCAGTGGCCAATACACGGCCGCGATCACGCAGTTGTTTAAACTTGCAGGCAAGCGAAATAAAGACATCCGCGTAGCAGAAACGGCGTCGAAGATGGAAGGGATCGTTTACGCTGATTTGATAAGGAGCCTGCGATTTGAGCTAAGAAGCACTTTTTACCAGGCCTACTATGCCGAGCAGGACCTCGCTTTATATAAACAACTGATTTCGTCACTTAAACAGTTGCTCATGGCGTCTGAACAGCAGCTTCAGCTGGGCAACATTGCCGGTAAGGATGTGATCCGTATAAAATCAAGACTATACGGACTGCAGCTTGAACAAGTAAATCATCAGAATGAACTGGATGAATTGAAAGGGCAGCTCAAGCTACTTACCGGGCTTGAGGCTGCTGAAAATATTCAGCTTAATGCGCCAGAGAAAACATCGGGAGCGCTTACCGTTGAAAAGATTCCCTTTCCGGTCCTCCTTGATTCTGCTAAGCAGAACCGCGCAGATCTATATCTCGCAAAAACAGGCTTAACTTATGCGCAGAACGTGCTGGATGTACAAAAAGCAAACGCAATCCCCGATATCGCCGTTTCACTGACCTACGACCTTAAAGGAAACTATCCCGAAAAGTACACTGGAATAGGTGTGAGTGTCCCGCTTCCGTTATTCAACAGGAACCAGGGTGAGCTAAAGAAAGCAAGGATATCCATCGACGCCGCCAAGGCCGAGATCAGTAGAAAAGAAGCTGAGGTTACATCCGAGTTATTTAACAGCTATCAAGCCGCCTTGAAAATTGAAGCGCTGTTCAGCCAGGTGGACGCTCAGTTTAAGGGGCGCTTTGAACAGCTCATGGAGGGCGTTTTCAAGAACTATAGTACGCGGCACATCAGCCTTTTGGAATTCCTTGATATTTATGACGCCTATAAAGATAGCATCACACAGCTAAATGAACTATCAGCGCGGTTAATGACAGCCAGGGAGGCGCTTAATTACCAAACCGGTACAAACATTTTCAAATAGAACTTATGCACAAACACCTTACATACCTCATCGTAGTCATTGTCACTGCAATGGGCTGCAGCCCGGCCGTTGAGCCATCCGAACCCGCGAAATTCAGCATTACCGACTCCTTGATTAGAAAATTACAAATTGACACGGTACAGCAGGCAAACGCACATGCGGAGCTGAGTTTTTCAGCAAAAATCATTGCAGATGAAGAACGACAGGCACTAATCTATCCAATGGTAAGCGGCACGGTAAAGCAGGTGTCTGTAAAAATTGGCGACTATATTAGAAAGGGGCAGCTGCTTGCGAGTATCTCCAGCGCTGAGATGGTCGGCTTTGAAAAGGATGTGATCGCGGCAACGGCGGAGCTGACAGTAGCCAAACGTAACGTTGATAACGTTCTTCAATTATTTAATTCAGGGATGGCTTCATCCAAAGAGCTGGAAGAAGCGCAGCAGGACAGACAAGTGAAAGAAGCCGAGCTGAAACGAACAGCCGCTGTGCTTAGACTCAACGGCGGGAGTCGTTCCGGTAGTTACGCCATCAACTCGCCAATTGCAGGTTACATCGTAGACAAGCAGATTAACTCAAATATGCAGCTGCGTCCCGACAATGATAACCCGATTTTTTCTGTTGCCGATCTATCAACAGTATCCGCGTTGATAAACATCTATGAGTCTGACATACCAAAGATCCAGGCAGGTGACGAAGTTCAGGTGACCTTGCTATCTTACCCGGACCGTGCATTTACCGGCAAAATTAACAAGATCTATAATTTGCTTGATGCAGACAGCAAAGTTATCCATGCCAGGGTAAGCATCGCAAATCCGGACCTGACGCTTAAGCCCGGCATGCTTGCAACTGCTAAGATCCAATCCAGGTCAAACATCAATCTGCCGGTCGTAAAATCCCGGGGAATCATCTTCGATGAGAATCATCACTATGTGATCACGGTAGATGCTGCCAGTAAAGTAAAAATCAAGGAAGTAGAAATTAGCAGGAAGACTGCAGGTCTTGCCTATATCAGCAAAGGACTTGAAGCCGGCGAGCGCATCATCGCTTCAAAGCAGGTCTTTATCTACGAAAGTTTAAAAAATTAAGAAATCCGCTCGACCTATACCAAATGAATAAAGCTATTAAGAACATTATTGGGTTCTCTTTAAAAAACAAGTACTTCATTTTCATCGCGACGTTCATTATGATTCTGGCGGGCTACCTGAGCTTCAAACAGACTACCATAGAGGCTTTCCCGGACGTTACAAACACGAACATTACAATCATCACGCAATGGCCTGGAAGAAGTGCAGAGGAGGTAGAGAAATTTGTGAGCAGGCCGCTGGAAATCGCAATGAACCCAACAGAAAAACGCACAAGCATCAGATCCTCATCTTTGTTCGGCCTTTCGATCGTTAAGATCACCTTCGAAGATGATGTAGACTATGCTTTCGCAAGGGTGCAGGTCAATAATCACCTGGAAGAAGCAGATCTCCCCGACGGACTAAAGCCGGAGGTGCAGCCGCCATATGGTCCTACAGGGGAGATTTTTCGTTATACGCTAACGACCGATACCAAGTCGGTGCGGGAACTAAAGACCCTGCAGGACTGGGTCATCCAGCGTGAACTACTCTCTGTTTCGGGCATTGCCGATGTGGTGAGCTTTGGTGGAGAAGTGAAAACCTATCAGATCACCGTTGATCCGCAGAAAGCCATTCAATATGGTGTAAGTGCAACGGAGCTCTTCGACGCGGTATCAAAGAGTAATGTCAATGTTGGCGGGGATGTTATTGTACAGAGTGGCCAGGCCTATGTTGTACGGGGTATCGGTATCTTGAATAACATTGAAGAAATCAGAAATGTCGTGGTTGATAATTTCAATGGCACACCAATCTATGTAAAAACAATTGCAGATGTTACGGAGTCTGCATTGCCAAGGCTGGGCCAGGTTGGGCGGGATTCCGACCCTGATGTGGTAGAAGGAATCGTAGTCATGCGCAAAGGTGGTAATCCGAGTGATGTCATTGCACGCCTGAAGGAAAAGATTGAAGTCATAAACAATTCCATTTTACCGGATGATGTCAAGATCAGCACCTTTTACGACCGTGAAGATCTGGTAAACTACGCGACACATACGGTCATGGGGAACATGCTCGAGGGCATCATCTTTGTCACGCTGATCGTGTTTCTATTCATGGCCGACTGGCGTACCACGCTTATCGTTTCCATCATTATTCCCCTGGCTTTACTGTTTGCTTTTATTTGTCTGAAATTAAAGGGCATGTCAGCAAACCTGCTCTCCATGGGGGCAATTGACTTCGGGATTATCATAGATGGTGCAGTAGTTATGGTTGAAGGCATTTTCGTAGCCCTGGATCATAAAGCGAAGCTGGTCGGCATGGCAAGGTTCAACAAAATGAGCAAGGTGGGCCTGATTAAACGCGCTTGCCTCGAGAACGGAAAGGGGATCTTTTTTGCCAAATTGATCATCATCACAGGGCTACTACCGATTTTTACTTTTGAGAAGGTAGAAGGGAAGATGTTTTCGCCGCTGGCCTGGACCTTAAGCTTTGCGCTGCTTGGGGCATTGCTGCTCACGTTTACGCTTGTACCAGCAATGGCAAGCGTGCTCTTGAAGAAGGATGTAAGGGAAAAACACAACCGCTTTCTTGAATTCCTAAACAGGCACACCATGCGTATTTTCGATAGATGCTTCCGGGCCAGAAAGCTGGTGTTTAGCGTCTCCCTGATTTGCCTGGTCCTGGGCATCTTCAGCTTCCAATTTCTAGGCAGCGAATTTCTCCCGAATCTGGATGAAGGATCCATATACGTCCGTGCTACAGGCCCGCTGAGCATCTCGCTTGATGAAACCAAAACACGTTCCAATGAGATGCGTAAGGTTTTCCTGAAGTTTGATGAAGTAAAGCAGGTATTGTCGCAAACCGGGCGCCCGAATGATGGGACGGATGCGACCGGCTTCTATAACATGGAATTCCATGTAGATATTTATCCTCGAAAGGAATGGAAGATCAAGCAAACCAAAGAAGAGCTGATCGAACGCATGCAGGACAGCTTGAAAACTTTCCCGGGCATCAGCCTGAACTTTTCCCAACCCATCTCGGATAACGTTGAAGAAGCGGTTTCTGGTGTTAAAGGCTCCATTGTGGTCAAGATGTTTGGCGAGGACTTTCAAATCATTGAGCGGGAAGAAGAAAAGATATACAACATCTTAAATGAAGTGGAAGGTATCGAAGATCTCGGTATACTTCGAAACCTTGGTCAGCCAGAACTGCAGATCAACCTTGATCAAAATAAGATGGCCTTATACGGCATTACCACTGCCGATGCAAATGCAGTCATAGAAATGGCTATAGGAGGGAAGGCCGCCACAGAGATCTACGAGGGTGAACGCAAGTTTGATCTGATCATAAGGTATCCGGAGGACTTCAGAGATGATGAACAGGCGATAGGTAGGCTCATGATTCCAAGCATCGCCGGTGGAAAAATCCCTTTGGCAGAAATCTCGACAATTCGCAAGATTACCGGTCCGAGCATGATATACCGGGATAAACATCAACGCTACGGGGCGATTAAATTCTCCATCAGAGGTCGTGATATGGGCAGCGTGATTGCCGAAGCACAGGAGAAAGTCAAAGCGCACATTACCCTGCCAAAAGGCTATACTATGGAGTGGGCCGGAGATTTTGAGAATCAGCAGCGTGCTGCAAAACGACTTTCCCAGGCAGTTCCAATTAGTTTGCTGCTCATATTCCTAATTCTTTTCGTGCTCTTCGGGAACATCAAGGATTCATTATTGGTGCTCAACAATGTTCCATTTGCAATGGTTGGCGGCATTCTGGCGCTACTGGCAACAGGCATTAACTTCAACATCTCGGCCGGAATCGGTTTCATAGCGCTTTTCGGTATCTGCGTGCAAAATGGCGTAATTCTTCTAACGAGGTTCAAGACCAACTTCGCTGATCTTAAACACAAACCTGAGTGGACGTTTGAGGAAGCTTTAAAAGACGGCCTTCATGCACGGATCAGGCCGGTCGTAATGACGGCGATGATGGCAGCTATAGGGCTATTGCCTGCAGCACTGTCTACCGGCATTGGCTCAGAGGCATCAAAGCCGCTCGCTGTTGTCGTTATCGGCGGATTGATCACCAATACCATTTTTAACCTGTTTGTGTATCCCTTAGTCGTGTTCTGGGTTTACAATCGCAACGCCAACAAAACAAATCTTATAACAAATTAGCAGGTACAAAGCATTAACAATCATCATAAAATCATTAGAACATCACATATGACAACTTCAATCTTTTTAGCCGCATTGGGTACGCAGGAAATCGTAATCATACTACTGGCAATTTTACTATTGTTTGGCGGTAAGAAAATACCTGAACTGATGAAAGGCCTTGGTCAAGGCATTCGCGAGTTTAAAGATGGTAAAGATGGTAAAGATGGAAATACACCATAATTGTAGCATGGTCCATCTGCAAATCCCATGTTTTCAGTATATTTAGATCTCCAGGCCAGGCGCCAAATCCCCACGCAATCTTCTCGATTAATATATTCCTATAATTAATATTATGTTAAGTAGGTTGTTCGTGTGCAGCTCCTAGTATAGCTTTTATATCAAAATGCATCGCATAAAAAAACCAGTAGCACTACTACTGGTTTTTTACCTTAACTAGAATTCCTGAAGTCTTTCCTTCAGTTCATCTACCTTATCATAACGCTGCTTTCTTGTATTGATCTCAATAAGCAACTGAATGGTTTGCCTGTCGTTTGGTGCAATCTCGTACGCATGTGTTAAAATATTCTCAGACTTGTTGATGTGTTCTTCATACAACTGCATCCGGTTCGCTTTGTCAGACTTTAGCACATCATTTCCCATGTTGATGTAAACCGTTCCGAGTTGATATAACGCCGGAAAGAAATTTGGGTCCATTGACAATGCCGTATTATATGCCGTCTCTGCCTGCGTATGCTGCCTTTTAAGCTGCTTTAAATATCCGTAGAGATAATACAATTCCTTGTTCTGTCCCTCCAGTTTAATGGCTTCTTCCAGCGTTTTTTCAGCTTTGTCAAATCTTTCGTTGTCCAGCAACAGATTAACCAGGTCATTCACGATGAAGATATTACTTGGATTTCTTTTCTGACCAGTCTCTAATACCTTTATGGCATTTTCAATGTCGAATTTGGAAGCATAGATTTCAGCAAGATGCTGATAGATCACTGGATTAGATGCGCCGGTTTCAATCGCGCGATTATAATAGGTTAATGCCTGATTGTAGTTTCGAAGGTTCCGGCAGGCAATTGCTGTATTTAGTGCCAGCGTGCTGTCCTGCGGAAAATAGTCACTAAGCTCTTTCAAATAGCCCAATGCTGTTGAATAATCGTAACTGCTGAAAGCACGGTTGCCCTTCTCCTGCTTGATTACGAATGTATTTAGCACAGCGGCTTCTAATAACTTCTCATTCTCATGAAATCTGTCCAGCTGTTTTGCCGTATCGATCAAGGCTAAGGCATCCTGGTAATACTTCTCAGGATCTTTCTCGTCGATGATGGCCAGATACGAATTCAGGTACGCCGCAATGGCCCAGGTTTCAGGGTACTTCTTGGTTTTTCGATCCACCTGCGCAGATTGTGTTGCTTTAAGCCCCTCTCCTATAATGTTCATCTGCTTATTCACGTCAGCTTTGGCCACAATCGCCGCCTGAAGCTTGCCAATGGTGTTCCTTGCAATCCTCAGCTGGCTTTTCTGCGCCACTGCACTGAAAGTAATTGATAACAGAATAATCGATAATAAGGCCTTTCTATTCATAATCTTCGTTATCTAACAAATTTATAAAAAAAGAGTGATATCACTACCCTTCTTTCGTTTACTCCGGTCCCACGCCCGTTAACACCTGATGTTTAAAGTAGATTGTGAAATCTCTACCCCTTCTTTAACGATGAAAGTCAAGTCATATTTAAATTGACGCTGTCAATTGCACACAAGCAACATTCCAAACGCTGTTGTCCACAGAAAAGATTGAACGAATAAACCGCAATTCTATAAATGAAGAGCATAAAAAAAGAGGGATATCGCTATCCCTCCTCTTTTATCCGCAATCCGGTATGTTATTTCTGGATTGCATCAAGACGTGCTTTTACGTCATTGTAGTTTTTAGTGTCGTTTTTGAACGTGTAGATGGTTTTTAAGTTTTCTAGTGCACCTACGTTCTTTGGATCGATTTCAAGTGCTTTATTGAAGAAAGGTACTGACTTCTCTACCAATGCATCTCTCTTATCTTTTGCAGCATTCAGTTCTTTAACTTTCTTAGCGTCAATCTTATTCATGTCGCCTTGAATTTTAAGTGCCTGCTGTAAGTAAACGTTTCCTAGTGCAGCCTGGAAAGTTGCGTTTCCTGGTTGTTTAGCCACTAGCGTTTGTAAAGTGCTTTCTGCTTTTACGACATCACCGGTTTGCAGATAAATCTGAGTCTCGCTGGTGATGAAGTTGATGTTCTCCGGATATTTTGCTTTTGCTTCGGTGATTGTAGCCATTGCAGCAGCCGTATCTTTCTGTGCGGTCAATTGCGTAGATACAATCTCTTCGTACAAAGTAGCCGCTTCAGGGTGATTCAAAGAAATTACTTTCTTGTATGAATCAATCATCTTAGGATAATCTTCCAATCCACGTGCAGCGATACCAGCATTCAAATACATTGAAGTATCTGTTGGGTTCAACACAGTCGCCTGGTTAAATTTCTCGTAAGCTGTTTTATAATCCTTTTTTTGATAAGCCAATACACCAATGTTTCTTACCGCATTGTTGATGTTTAACTGTGCTTGTTCAATGTTCTCTTTCTCAGAACCTTTAGCATCCAGGCTTTTTGATTTCTCAACAGCCTCCTGAGCAACCTTCAGGTATGCATCTGCGTTTTGCAGGTTAGCGGTATCAGCCATTGCAGCTGCAGAAGATAGCAATGCACGGTAAGACCATGCCTCAGGTAAGTTTTTGGACTTTTCATGAGCAATTGCAGCGTCAGTACGCTTAATTGCAGCATTAAGTGTTTCTAGTTTCTTGGAAACATCAGTACCGGCAGCACCAGTGATCTGATATAATCCCCAGGCTTTCTTTGCTTCCGCAATTTCACTTTTCTGCGCAAACGTAGCAGTTCCTACTCCCGCCAACAATATACTTAAAAGTACTTTTTTCATTTTTGTTACAGTTTTAATTTATTTCTAGTTTATTGGTTCTTCATCTTCAGATTCTGCCTCCTCGTCATCATCAGATTGCGCTTCATCTTCATCAAGCTCTTCTACTTCTGCTTCATCAGCCTCGTCATCAGTTGCTGGTAAAACCTCAGTACCATCCGCTAACACGCTTTCGGTACCTTCGGCAGCATCAAGTTGCTCCAGAACCGCTTCCAGCGCTTCTTCCTCTTCGTGCTCAATCTTCGCAACAGATGCAATGGCATCATTACCCTTTAGATTGATCAGCTTCACACCCTGCGTAGCTCTACCCATCACCCTTAGGTCACGAACAGCGATACGAATCACAATACCTGATCTGTTGATGATCATTAAATCATCCAGATCCGTAACGTTCTTGATCGAGATCAAGTCGCCCGTTTTCTCGGTGATGCTGATGGTCTTAACACCTTTACCACCACGGTTCGTTACGCGGTAATCTTCGATGTCGGTACGTTTACCGTAACCTTTCTCAGATACCACAAGTACCGTTGCAGAAGAATCTTCAACAGCAATCATGCCAACCACCTCATCCTGGTCGTGAGCAAGGGTTACACCCCTTACACCTGTGGCAGTTCTCCCCATTGGGCGTACTGTCGACTCGTTAAAGCGGATCGCTCTACCCGAACGTAAGGCCATCACGATCTCACTTGATCCGGTGGTTAAAGTTGCTTCAAGCAGCTGATCACCCTCGTTAATGTTAATGGCATTAATACCATTAACCCTTGGTCTTGAATAAGCCTCCAGCGAAGTTTTCTTGATGGTACCTTTCTTGGTACACATGATGATAAAGTTGTTCTCCAGGTAATCCTGGTCTTTAAGGTTCTTCACCTTAATGTACGCCTTTATCTTCTCTTCCTTCGGAATGTTAATGATGTTCTGTATTGCACGACCTTTACTCAAACGTGAACCTTCAGGGATTTCGTATACGCGCAACCAGAAACAACGTCCGCTTTCCGTAAAGAAGAGCATATAGTTGTGGTTAGAAGCGACAAGCAAATGCTCTATGAAATCTTCATTTCTGGAGTCAGAACCCTTAGATCCTTTACCACCTCTGGCTTGCGTACGGTATTCTGTTGCTGGAGTACGCTTAATGTAGCCTTCATGAGAAATCGTGATCACCACGTCTTCATCTTCAATGAAGTCTTCCATGCTCATGTCATCAGCAGAGTGAACGATCGTTGTTCTACGCTCATCGCCGTATTTCTCCATCATCTCTGCAAGCTCATCTTTAATGATCTGCATTCTCAAGCCTTCATCTGCAAGAATCGACTGTAAGTATTCGATGGTTTTCATCAACTCATTGTACTCTTCTTTGATCTTGTCACGCTCAAGGCCAGTTAACCTACGTAAGGTCATATCAAGAATCGCACGCGCCTGGATGTCACTCAGACCAAACTGCTCCATCAAGCCAACTCTGGCTTCTTCCGGGGTGTTTGATGAACGGATTAAACGAATAACCTCATCCAGGTGATCCAATGCAATTAGCAAACCTTCCAGGATGTGGGCACGTTTCTGTGCTTCAGCAAGCTCGAATTTGGTTCTGCGGACAACAACCTCATGTCTGTGATCAACGAAGTGTCTGATCAGGTCTTTAAGGTTCAACAACTGCGGGCGACCGTTTACCAGTGCAATGTTATTTACACTAAATGAAGTCTGTAGCGCAGTTTGTTTGAATAAGTTATTTAAAACAATGCTGGCATTCGCATCACGTTTAATTTCATAAACGATACGGATACCATCCTTGTTGGATTCATCTTTAATGTTGGAAATACCTTCGATCTTTTTCTCACCAACCAGCTCAGCGGTACGCTCAATCATGATCGCTTTGTTCACCTGGTAAGGAATCTCCGTTACAATGATGCTTTCGCGGTCTTTGTTGGTTTCAATTTCCGCCTTTGCACGCATCACGATACGGCCACGGCCGGTTTCGAATGCTTCCTGCACACCTGCATAGCCATAAATGATTGCCCCTGTCGGGAAATCCGGCGCTTTAATGTGTTTCATCAGATCCTGAACGGTAATCTCTTTATCGTCAATGTACGCTACGGTTGCATTGATTACCTCGGTAATGTTGTGCGGCGGCATGTTCGTTGCCATACCTACTGCGATACCAGAAGCACCGTTGATCAGCAAGTTTGGAACTTTTGAAGGCAATACTGAAGGTTCCTGCAGGGAATCATCAAAGTTCAGCTGGAAATCAACCGTATCTTTATTGATGTCGGCAAGCATTTCCTCTGCAATCTTCGCGAATCTCGCCTCTGTATAACGCATTGCTGCCGGCGAGTCACCATCCACAGAACCAAAGTTACCCTGTCCATCAACCATCATGTAGCGTAAGCTCCATTCCTGAGCCATACGTACCATGGTATAATAAACAGAGGAGTCTCCATGCGGGTGATATTTACCCAGAACTTCACCCACGATACGGGCGGATTTCTTAAAAGGTTTATTGTTTGCAAGCCCAAGATCGAGCATGCCATATAAAACACGACGGTGCACGGGTTTTAATCCGTCGCGTACATCAGGTAAGGCACGAGATACAATTACTGACATCGAATAATCGATGTATGCAGAACGCATCTGCTCATCGATATTGATTTTAATAATCTTATCGTTTTCCTGATTTTCCAAGTCTTCAGCCATATTTTCTGTATTCGTTTAAAACGATTTTAAAAAGGTATTGTATTAACCCTGCGAATTTAACAAAATAATAACGTTTAAGGGCAGTAAAGCGAAAATTTAAACCCAATCAATACCTTTTCTCAAACGCGTTGAAGTAAAGGCCTCTGGGCTGTTTTCTGTGGGTTTAAAATTGTAGGTCCATTTCGTAACCGGCGGCAGGCTCATCAGGATCGACTCAATCCTCCCGTTGGTTTCCAGGCCAAACTTTGTCCCGGAATCGTAGACCAGATTAAACTCCGCATAGCGGCTCCGTCTCAGGTACTGCCATTCCTTTTCCGCTTCTGTAAATTCCGTATTCCGGTTTCTGTCAATCACTTCCGTATACACAGGTGCAAAACTTTCTCCAACGGCTTTCGAGAACTCGAAAATATCCTCATAGCTCATCCCTGTACTTGCAGGTTGTAAGCGGTCATAGAAAATGCCGCCCACACCGCGGGTTTCTTCCCGGTGTTTGATGTAGAAGTAATCATCCGCCTGCTGCTTGAATTTCGGATAGAAGTCCGGGTGAAAGCGATCGCAGGTTTCTTTCATCTTATGGTGGAAGAACCGCGCATCCGTGTCGATCACGTAATGTGGCGTCAGGTCTATCCCACCGCCGAACCACCTGGTATGTTCATCAAGCTCAAAATACCGGATGTTCATGTGTATAATCGGCACGAAAGGATTCGAAGGGTGCATCACGATGGATACGCCAGTCGCGAAGAACTCATCGCTTTCCACCTTAAATGATCTTTTTACGGCCTCCGGAAGTTTTCCGTGCACCGCTGAAAAGTTTACGCCACCTTTCTCAATTACATTCCCGTTCTGCATGATCCTGGTCCGGCCGCCACCGCCGCCTTCCCTTTCCCAAATCTCTTCTTCAAACTGACTCAAACCATCTGCCTGTGCGATTGCCTGGCAAATATCATCCTGTATTTTCTGATAAGCGGTTACTATGTTTTCTCTGAACATCATATTTATTGCAAAACCAAAGGTACCAATTAAACCTGTTGTAAATTTTTGTATTCCGATAAAGTACACTGTTTTGACACAGGTAAATGCAGTTTTAAGCGCGCCAGCGCTGCTGTGAAACAGCCAAACAGTAAGGCACAAAAAAACCGGAAACAAGTTCCGGTTTTCTTTAAAAAGGTCTTCCTACATTGGAGGCAGCGTTTTTGTGCTGTCCGGCGGAGTTGTGGTTCTGGTTGTGTCCGCTGTAGTTTGTGACGTATCCATCGTGGTTGTCGATGTTGTATTCGTCATCGTTGAATCCGTACTCGTGCTATCTGAAGATCCAGATAGGTTTTTGGTCGAATTGCATGCTGAAGTGGCTAATATCATTGAACCCGCAACAGCAAGACTTAAAATCATTTTTTTCATAGAATAGTTTTAATTGCATATAAAACATCTTTCAAATTCAAAAGGTTTTAAAATTCTCATGCTAGACCGCTAACTCGTTCATCTGTCCTCCCTTATTACACGGCCTTTACGGCAAAATTGCTTCCCTCAAAAACAAAAATTTCCTACAGCACGAAATCTTTTAGATATTTATTGCTCATGATTGTATCAGAAAGAACCCTTAAATGGGCCTTAAGTTTATACCCCCCAATGTTGTGCCAGCGCATATGGGTAAAGAAATTCCACAAGGGTTTCCGGGGTGTAGACGTGAAGATCGCTAAAAGTGTCATCAACACCAATTACAATGGTTCCATCTTCGGGGGCACAATTTATGCCGCTACAGATCCGTTCTATGCATTGTTGTTCGACCAGCTCCTGCGGCGTAAAGGTTTTAAAACGAGGGTATGGCTCAAAAGTGCCTCCATTCAGTATCTCAAACCCGGCCGTACACATTTGTACTTCAGCCTGATCATCACCGATGAGATGCTGGCGGAAGCGACACATGCTTTAACGACGGTCGGCAAGTTCATCAAGGCCTACCCGATGGAGATCACCAATAAAGACGGTGAAGTATGTGCAACCGTAATGAATGAGGTGTATATCCGGAACCTGCACCACGGCGAAAAGCAAGTTGTTGCCTATTGATATAAACAGAAATTAAGCATGAACATCAGGGAACTCATTTTACAAGGCGAAGGCACCACACTTGATTTCAAGAAAACGATCACCAGCGCAGAAAAGATTGCCAAAAGTCTCGTTGCTTTTGCGAACAACCAGGGCGGCGTGCTGCTCATCGGCGTTGCCGATGATGGGAATATTGTCGGCGTAAAATCGGAAGATGAAGAGCGCTACATGATTAACAAAGCCGCTCACCAGTTCTGTAAACCCGCCATCGAACCGGAATTCGAAGAGATTTACATCAACCACAAAATCGTACTAGCGGTTAAGATCACTCAGAGCGACATTAAACCGCATTATGCACTCGACGCGAACAAGGAATGGTGGGCCTACTACCGCGTGAAAGACAAAACCGTGCTGGCCAGTAAAATTGTGCTCGACATGCTGAAGGAAGAGCAAAGCGCCACCGGCAAGATGATTATCTATTCCGAGACGGAAAGAAAGCTTTTCAGTTACCTGGAAGCCCAGGAGCGCATCACCCTAAAGCAATTCACCAAGCTCACGCGGCTGTCCAACAAGAAAGCACAGAAACTGCTGGTCAGCCTGCTGACCTCCGGCATTTTGCAGCTGCACCTCTCTGAAAAAGAGGAGTACTTTACTTTTATTAACTTGAAATAGCGCTACCTTTGCAGATCAATCTGATCATGTTAAGTTCCTTTTACGCCCGCTACAAGCCATTCTATAAAGATAATCTTATTCTTGCACTGCCCATCGTGGTCTCCCAGCTCGGGCATACCATGGTTAACATGGCAGACAGCATCATCGTCGGTCATTTTGCCGGCACGGTTCAGCTTGCGGCCGTATCTCTGGTCAATAGTATTTTCATGCTTATTCTCGTGCTGGGCCTCGGCATTTCGTACGGCCTTACGCCGCTGATCGCTAAAATGAACGGTGCCAGGAATTACGACGAGTGTGGTAAGCTGTTATCCAGCAGCCTCATCATCAACGTGATCACGGGTACCCTGTTATACATCTTCATACACTACGGCACACTGTCCATCATCGATCACATGGGCCAGTCGCCAGACGTGGTTGCCTATGCCAAGCCGTACCTGGGCTACCTGGGCTTCTCCATTATCCCGCTGATGATCTTTCAAACCTTCAAGCAATTTGCCGAAGGTTTAGGATTCACCAAGCAGGCCATGTTTGTCTCCATCTGGGGAAACATCCTGAACGTTGTGCTGGGGATCATCTTCGTTAAGGGGATGTTTGGCATTGAGCCCATGGGCGTTAAAGGGGTTGGTTTAAGCACACTGATCGACCGGTCGCTGATGGCGGTTGTGATGTCTGTTTACGTCATGCGTTCTGAGAACTTTAAAAAATACCTGCACAAGTTTAAGTTGTTTTTCATTGACCTGGACCGCTTCAAACGCATCGTGAAAATCGGTGCACCCGTAGCGCTTCAGTATTCCTTTGAAATCAGCGCATTCAGTGGCGCCGCAATCCTGATTGGCACCATCGGTAGTGTGCCGCAAGCAGCCCATCAGGTGGCGATCAACCTAGCTGCTGTAACTTATATGATGGCGAGTGGTGTTGCTTCCGCGGCAACGATCAAAACTGGCAATAACCTTGGTCGTGCAGCCTTTGGCGACCTCCGCAAGTCCGCCATTGCCAGCTACCATGTCGTGATTGCCTTCATGAGCGTGACCGCCCTGTTGTTTGTGTTTGCAAATAACCTGTTGCCATACATCTACACCGAAGACACTGCAGTGATCCAGATCGCGGCACAACTGCTAATCATTGCCGGGTTTTTCCAGCTGTTCGATGGGACGCAAGTTGTGGGTCTAGGTGTGCTCAGGGGTATAGGTGATGTAAACATACCTACCCTTATTACCTTTGTGGCTTATTGGGTTATTGGAATACCACTGGGTTACTTTTTGGGCATTACACTGGGTATGGGCGTAAACGGCATTTGGTATGGCTTGACCTTCGGTTTGCTTACCGCTTCCATCCTCCTATTTCTCCGTTTCCAAAACAAAACCCGAGCCTTGATCCTTACCACTTAGTCTGCATTCGCAGGCTAACCCTGTTGTAAAGAATGGCGACTACCCACAAATCCATATACAGCGCGCTTGCGGCAAACTTATTAATCTCCATAACTAAATTCGTTGCAGGCGCCTTCAGCAACAGCGCCGCCATGATTTCTGAGGGTATTCACTCCCTTGTTGACACGGTGAACCAGATTCTTCTGCTCTACGGATTAAAGCAAAGTAAGAAGCCTGCAGATGCCCTACGCCCCTTTGGCTACGGCAAGGAGCTATATTTCTATTCTTTCATCGTCTCCATTCTCATCTTCGGACTGGGTGGTGGTATTTCCATTTACCAGGGCATCTCACATGTACTTCATCCGGAACCGCTGGAGGACCCCACCTGGAACTATGTGGTGCTGGGCTTATCCATCCTCTTCGAGGGTGCCTCTCTGGTCGTTGCAGCGAAAGAGTTCAACAAGGCGCGCGGGGAACTAAGCTGGTGGAATGCCATCGTACGCAGTAAGGATCCAAGTAATTTCCTGGTCCTCTTCGAAGATGGTGCTGCCGTATGTGGCCTATTGGTGGTGATGGCTTGTATCTTCCTTGGTCATCGGTATGACCTCCCGGAACTCGACGGGGTGGGCTCCATCCTGGTCGGATTGATCCTGGTATTTGTCTCCATTATCCTCGCCCGGGAAAGTCGTAGTTTATTGATGGGCGAAGGCATCATGCCCGAAAACCAAACCAAGATCATCAGGATTGCGGAACAAGATGAAGCGGTCATACAAGTGCAGCATTTACTATCAACTTACCAGTCGCCGGAAGTTATCGTGCTCATGCTTATCATCACCTTCAAGGATGGTCTGGAAACCGCTGACATTAATGCGGCAATTGACCGTATACGGGCATCGATAAAGCAGGTATTTCCACTCGTTCGTTTCGTTATTATTCAGCCAGAGTCCATTGAGGAGCATTCTGGAGAATACGACAATCTCACTTAGATCAGGAACTTAGGAAATATCATTTTAAATTCTATTTTTGTTATGCAAACATAATGAGGAATTTAAAAGAATTTATTAGGAAACTGTACCATACCCCAGCGCTCGACAAGCTCATCATTGAAAAAGAGGTCAGGAAAGTAAATCTCGTCAGGTCCTTAATGCTCAGCGGCATCTGTGTGCCGGTCGCGCTGGTTTTATCGCTTACCTATGCCCACGGCATAGATGCGGATACCGTTTCATTTATCGACTGGAAAAAACACATTCTCATCCTCAACTTTGTAGTCGGCTCCATCTGCAGTATCCTTTTCGTACTAAGCCTTGTCGCCTACTACAGACCGAAGTACAAGAAAGCCTTCCGCCATTTGCCGCACGTACTTCTACTCGTCGTTGCGCTTTGGGGTACCATTTGCACCATCTATGATCAGGCGGTCACCACCTCTATCATTGGGTTCCTGATCATCTGTGTCGTCTGCTCCTTAATCCTGCTCATTAAACCCCTCCAGCTTGTTGTTTACCTGCTGATCATCTACCTGGTCTTTGGAATCGGTATGAGTCAGACGCAGCAGGATCCAACCATACTGCTTTCCAATCTTTCCGTAGGCTTTATTACACTCATCATCTGTTTAGCATTATCGACCATCCAGTGGCGCGGTAATCTCCGGGCTTTTAAGCAAAGGCGGGTCATAAAGGCGCAGAAGCGGGAACTTGAAGAAAATTATAAGGCTTTGCTGGAATCTTCTGCGCAGCTGCAGGAAGTGAACCATACCAAAGATAAATTCTTCTCCATATTGGCGCATGATCTACGGGGCCCCATCTCTTCTACCCTTGCACTCACTGAACTCTTGCAAGAAGGTATGTTTGAGGAAGATGAACTGGAACGGAAGCGGATGTACAAGCTGCTTCAAACCAGTCTTTTCACCACAGGTAAACTGCTGGAGAACGTGCTGCTTTGGTCCAGAAGTCAGACGGGCAACATCACATTCCAACCTAAAAAGATCGACATCTTCGAAACGCTGGAAGCCAACATCAGTCTGCTGAAGATTATGGCCGCCCAGAAAGACATTCAGATCATCAACCTCGCGTCAACAGACCTCAGCATTTGCGGCGATGAAGACATGATCAACACAGTATTCCGGAACCTGATCTCCAACGCCATTAAGTTCACGCCCAATTTTGGGAAGATCGAGATTGTATCCGGAAAGAAAGTAGATGACATCGGACAGGAACACATCACGATCTCGGTAGTCGACTACGGCGTGGGCATGAGCGACAAGACCTTACAGGGCCTCTTCCGTACGGATAGCCGGACCGCCACACCGGGAACAAACAATGAGACTGGTACAGGCCTTGGATTGGTCCTATGCAAAGAATTCGTGCAGAAACATGCGGGCGACATCCTCGTCGAAAGCAAGGTGGCAGAAGGTAGTACCTTTACCATTATATTGCCTGCAAGCCAGAAATCTTAACGTTAATCGTTCCCTACGCAGCCAATCCAATCAATTTGCGCCTTCGGTTTGTTACATAATTGTATCTTAGCTAAAAATGATTTTCAATGAGAGAAGCGCTAGTCCAACAGTTTACTGAACTATACCAAAAAGCTCCAGCAGCAACCTATTTCACCCCAGGAAGGGTAAACCTGATCGGAGAACATATCGATTATAATGGCGGTCTTGTACTGCCGGCAGCGGTCACCTTAGGCACAACGCTGTGTATGGCACCAAATGATGACCAGGTATTTCGCTTTAAAAGCCTGAACTTTCCAGATACTAAAGAAGTTGCGGTAAGCACATCTTATCAGAAAGAAGGCAATGGCTGGTTCAACTATCCGATCGGCATCATCAACCAGCTGGAGGCAGAAGGAAAAACCATCACCGGCTTCGACTTCCTCTTCCATGGCAATATTCCAGTAAGTTCAGGGCTTTCCTCCTCCGCCTCTATTGAAGTGCTGACCGCATACGCATTAAACGATTTCCTGAATCTTGGCTATAGCCGCCTGGAGCTTGCCTTAATGGGGCAAAAGGTGGAGAACGAGTTCATCGGCGTAAACTGCGGCATCATGGATCAGTTTGCGGTTGCGTTCGGCGAAAAAGATCAGGCCATCCTGCTGAACTGCGATACCCTGAAGCACATCATGGTCGACTGCCAGCTGGGTAACTACAACCTGGCCATCATCAACACCAATAAATCCAGGAAGCTGGAAGAATCCAAATACAATGAGCGCGTAGCGGAATGTAATGAAGCTTTGGTCGCCTTAAACCAGGAGATTAAGCTGAACAACCTTTGCGAGCTGACTGCAGAGAAATTTGCACTACACAAACACCTGATTACCGACCCTAAGATTCTGGACCGTGCAACGCATGTGGTTACCGAGAACGATCGTGTGCACCTGGCTGCTAAAGCCCTGGGTTCACAGGATCTGGAGACCTTCGGCCGACTGATGTATGCCTCACACGAATCTTTAAAAGAACTGTATGAAGTGTCTGGCAAAGAGCTGGATACCATCGTAGAATTCTGCCAGCAGTATCCAAAGGTACTTGGTGCAAGGATGACTGGTGCTGGTTTCGGCGGCTGCGCAATTGCATTACTGGAGAAAGGTGCTGAAGAAGACTTCGAAAAGCAGCTGAATGCCTATTATGAAGCACAAGTAGGTTACCCAGCAGGCGTGTACATCTCCGAGATCGGCGATGGTGCAAGGAAGATTTAATTACCTTTGCCCACATGCAAAAACTAAAATTAGATGATCTGAACCGGGTAAGCGTAGAAGCTTTCAAGGAACAGGACAAACTGCCTGTAGTTGTGGTGCTGGATAACGTACGCAGCATGCATAACGTTGGTTCGGTATTTCGCACTGGCGATGGCTTTTCTATTGAGAAGTTATACCTATGTGGCATTACGGCCCGCCCACCACACCGGGAGATCGAAAAAACCGCTTTGGGTGCTACCGAATCGGTAGACTGGGTGCATGCAGAAAACACCCTGGATGCTGTTGCCATTCTGAGAAGCGAAGGTTATAAGATCATCGCCATTGAACAGGCTAAAGGCAGCACAATGCTGAACACCTTTCAACCCGCACAAGCGGAAAAATATGCATTGATCTTCGGAAACGAGGTAAATGGCGTAAGTGATGAAGTGATGGCGACAATTGACGCCTGCATTGAAATCCCGCAGTTCGGTACCAAACACTCTTTTAATATTGTCATTTCAGCTGGAATTGTCCTGTGGGACTTCTTCGCTAAACTGCGATTAAATAACAACACAGCACAGGGTTAACCCTGCGCTGTGTTCATTCAATCAGGCATAGGGAATGCCGTCTTTGGTGGGTAATTTACTGTAGTCCATTAGATATTCATCAACCTTTCTTGCAGCTTCGCGGCCTTCTGAAATCGCCCAGACCACTAGGGACTGTCCTCTTCTCATGTCGCCTGCACTAAAGATCTTTGGTATGCTGGTCTGATATTTACCTTCAGCAGCTTTCACATTACCGCGACTATCCAGATCAACGCCCAATTTCTCAAGCAATCCTTCTTTTTGAGGGTGCATGAAGCCCATGGCAAGCAGCACCAGCTGGCAAGGTAGTTCACGTTCCGTACCTGGTACTTCTTTAAAGTTCAGCGCTCTTCCATTCGCATCCATTTCCCATTCTACTTCAACGATTTTAAGGCCCTTTAACTGCCCGGCCTCATCCATGATGAACTCCTTGCTGTTGATGCCCCATGCACGATTACAGCCTTCCTCATGAGACGAAGTCACCTTAAGCAACATCGGGAAAGTTGGCCATGGCATATTGGCTGTGCGCTGCTCAGGCGGCATCGGCATGATCTCAAACTGCATCACCGATTTCGCACCCTGGCGGTTGGAAGTTCCGATACAATCTGATCCGGTATCTCCACCACCAATCACGATCACGTCCTTGCCCATGGCAGAAATCTGCTCATCCAGAATCGGGAAGTTACGCACCTTCTTGTTGGACTGCTTCAGGAAGTCCATCGCGAAATGTACCCCTTTAGCCTCACGCCCTTTGATGGGCAGGTCGCGCGGGATGGTTGAGCCCCCGGCAAGCACGATCGACTGGTACTCGCGAAGTAAGGTGCTGATTTCGACATTCTGGCCGACGTTGGCATTACACTTAAACACTACCCCTTCTTTCTCCATCAGGTTGATCCTGCGGCGCACCACATCTTTCTGCAGCTTAAAATCAGGAATGCCGTAGTTCAACAGGCCGCCTGGGGTATCATCACGTTCAAAGACCGTCACTTCGTGGCCCGCTTTATTCAGCTGTGCCGCTGCTGCCAGTCCTGCCGGACCGGAGCCGATCACCGCCACTTTCTTTCCTGTTCTGATCAATGGCGGCTCCGCTTTAATGTAGCCTTTTGCGAAAGCAATCTCAATGATATGCTTTTCAATTTCCTCAATCGAGACCGGCGATTTGTTGATGCCCAACACACATGCAGACTCGCAAGGTGCCGGACAAATCCTGCCGGTGAATTCGGGAAAGTTGTTGGTGCTTAGCAAGATGTTGGATGCCAGCTCCCACTCTCCTTTATATACCGCGTCATTAAATTCAGGTATGACGTTGCCCAATGGGCAGCCCGACATACAGAAGGGAACGCCGCAGTCCATGCAACGTGCCGCTTCATGATTCAGGTTTTCGGTTTCACGCTGCTGTACAAATTCATTATAGTGTTCGATACGGGATCTTGGATCCTGCTTCTCTGGAGCCGTACGCTCATATTCTAAAAATCCGGTTACTTTGCCCATATCAGGAAACTTTAACTTTAGTCTTGTTCAATAAAATAGCTTTGTATTCTTTCGGGAATACCTTGATGAAGTGCGCCGATTGTGTTGGCCAATCGTTTAAGATGAATTCAGCTAAACGGCTACAGGTTAAGCGGATATGTTTATTCAATAGCTCCGTAATTCTTAATTCATCTAGCTGGTCAAGCGGATCCAGATCCACCATTTCCTGGTTGCATTTGCTTCTGAAATCACCTTTGGTGTCGTACACCCAAGCTACACCACCACTCATACCTGCAGCGAAATTGCTGCCCGTTTGCCCGATGATCAGCACCTCACCACCAGTCATGTACTCACAACCGTGGTCGCCTACCCCCTCTACAACTGCCGTAGCGCCGGAGTTGCGGACCGCAAAACGTTCACCCGCTTGTCCACGTGCAAAGAGCTCACCTGAAGTGGCGCCATAAAGCGCGACGTTGCCCAGGATGATGTTCTGTTCTGGCACGTACTGCACTTCCTTGAAAGGATAGATCACCAGTTTGGCGCCGGATAAACCTTTACCCACGTAGTCATTTGCTTCACCTTCCAGTTCCAGCGACAGTCCTCTGGTGGCAAAAGCCCCGTAACTCTGACCCGCAGAGCCCGTGAATTTGAAGTTGATCGTGTCTGCAGGCAGGCCTTGCGACTGGTACTTTTTGGAGATCTCATTGGATAACATGGTGCCCAATGCACGGTCCGTATTTTTGATTTCAAAAGAACGGAATACCGGTTCTTTATGCAGGATTGCAGGCTGTGCTGATTCAATCAGTTCATGATCTAACACGTTGGTTAAGCCATGATCCTGCGTTTCTGAATTGTATAATGTTAAACCGTTATCTGGTGCCTTAAACAAGATGCCGGACAGGTCCAGGTTCTTCAGCTTCCACTCTGTTTCTGGAATCTGACGTACACTTAGGCAGTCGGCCTGCCCAACCATTTCGTTTACCGTTCTAAAACCAAGTTCCGCCATGGTTTCCCTTAACTCTTCCGCAAGGAAGTGGAACAGGTTAACTACATGATCCGGTTCACCGGTAAAGAGCTTACGCAAATCTGGATCTTGTGTGGCAACGCCCACTGGACAAGTATTAAGATGACACTTGCGCATCATGATACAGCCCGAAGTTACCAGGGCAGCCGTTGCCACGCCCCATTCTTCCGCGCCAAGTAAGGTCGCAATGGCGATGTCACGACCAGTCTTTAGCTGTCCATCGGTTTGGAGCACAACGCGGCTTCTCAGGCGATTTTTAACCAGGGTTTGGTGTGCTTCTGCCAGTCCAAGCTCCCAAGGTAAGCCAGCATGCTGTATAGAGGTCAGCGGTGATGCACCGGTACCGCCATCAAAGCCGGAAACCAGGATCACATCCGCATGTGCTTTTGCGACACCTGCCGCGATTGTTCCAACGCCAGCTTTAGATACCAGCTTCACGTTGATCCTTGCCGCACGATTGGCGTTTTTAAGGTCAAAGATCAGCTGCGCAAGATCTTCAATAGAGTAAATATCATGGTGTGGGGGTGGCGAAATTAAGCCTACACCCGGTGTGGCGTGACGAACCTTCGCGATCCAGTCATCCACCTTGTGGCCCGGCAGCTGTCCACCTTCTCCAGGTTTAGCGCCCTGCGCCATTTTAATCTGCAGTTCATCTGCATTTGTCAGGTAGTTGCTCGTTACCCCGAAGCGTGCGGAAGCAATCTGTTTGATCGCCGAACGCATGGAATCTCCATTTGGTAACAACTCATAACGAAGTTCATCTTCCCCACCCTCGCCGGTGTTGCTCTTGCCACCAATGCGGTTCATGGCAATGGCCAGGGTGGAGTGTGCCTCATGTGAAATGGACCCGAAAGACATGGCACCCGTCGCAAAACGCTTCATGATGCTTTCGATTGGCTCCACCTCTTCCAATGCTACAGCAGGACGTTTATAGTTGAATTCAAACAAGCCGCGAATGGTAAATGCCTGCGACATCTGTTCATTCACCACTTTAGCATATTGCTTATACAGGCTGTAATCTTTTCTGCGGGTAGAATTCTGTAATAAGTGGATCGTTTGCGGGTTGAACAAATGCTGCTCACCCTTTCTGCGCCATTTGTAGTTACCACCAGTTGGCAGAATGGTATCCGGACGGGTCGCTTTTCCAAAGATGCGGATGTGTTTAATCAGCGATTCACGCGCGATTTCATCCATGCCTAGTCCACCGATTCTGGATACTGCGCCAGTGAAATAGCGGTCCACAACTTTATTGTTCAAGCCCAGAATTTCAAAAATCTGCGCACCGTGGTACGACTGCAAGGTAGATATTCCCATTTTCGAGAAGATCTTCAGCAAGCCACTGTTCACGGCATAAATGTAGTTTTCGATCAGCTTTTCGGCTTTTATGCTTGATTCTTTTTCGAAGCCACGGATGGTCTCTAAAGCCAGGTATGGATTTACGGCAGTAGCACCGAAGCCGATTAGGCAAGAGAAATGATGCACTTCCCAGACATCGCCAGCTTCCACAACCAGTCCCACTGCACCACGGTAACCCTTACGGATCAAGTGGTGGTGTACTGCAGAAACAGCAAGCAAAGATGGAATTGCCGCATGTTCTGAGTCCAATGCACGGTCAGACAGCACGATTACGCGGAAGCCATCTTCTACGGCATCAACCGCGTAACGGCAAAGGCGTTCGATCGCTTTCTCCAGCGCACCAGGTTCTGCACTTGCGCGGAAATAGGTCTGCAAGGTCTTAGACTGGAAAACACCAGTATCTATACTTCTAAGCTTTTCAAGTTCGACATTTGTTAAAATTGGATGTTTAATGCCCACACAGTGGCACTGCATGGCACTTTCTTCCAGCAGGTTTCCGTTGTTACCCATGAAACCGGCAAGGCTCATCACCACTTTTTCGCGAATAGGGTCAATCGGTGGATTGGTCACCTGTGCAAAAAGCTGCTTGAAATAAGAGGATAAGTGCTGAGGCTTTTGAGAAAGCACCGCAAGCGGGATATCGGTACCCATGGATCCAATTGGCTCCTTCGCTTCCAATGCCATTGGTTTTAGGATCAGGTCGACATCTTCACGGCTATAGCCGAAAACCTGCTGGTAGCGGAAGATGGACTCGTCTGAAAGCCCTGTAAATACTACACGTGGTTCTGGAAGTTCTTCCAGTCTGATCTGGTATTGGTTCAGCCAATCGGCATATGGCCTGCGGCTGCAAACTTGTGTTTTGATTTCTGTATCGCTGATGATGCGCCCCTGCTCCATATCCACGACGAACATTTTACCCGGGGTAAGTCGCCCCTTCTCGATGACCTTGCTTTGGTCCAGTGCCAGTGCACCAGCTTCAGAAGCCATGATCACCATATCATCGCTGGTAATCGCATATCTTGATGGACGAAGGCCGTTCCGGTCTAATGTCGCACCGATAAGGTTGCCATCTGTGAACGCAATTGCCGCCGGGCCGTCCCATGGTTCCATTAAGGTCGCGTGGAACTTGTAGAAAGCCTGTTTAAGCTCGTCCATGTCTTTGTTGCCATCCCATGCTTCTGGAATCAGCATCATCAATACATGCGGTAGTGACCTGCCGGAATGTAAAAGCAGTTCTACGATATTATCCAGGCAGCCTGAATCGGATTGTGTTTCATCAATAACCGGCAGCAGGATGTTCAGTTCTTCTGCTGTAAAATAGCTGGATGCAAAGGATTTTACACTTGCACGAAGCCAGTTGAGGTTTCCCTGCAGCGTGTTGATTTCGCCATTATGGGCGATATAGCGGAAAGGTTGTGCCAGGCGCCATGAAGGAAAAGTGTTGGTTGCAAAACGCGAGTGGATCAAGCCAAAGGCCGATACCACACGTTTATCGCTCAGCTCGGTAAAATAAGAGCGGAGTTGCAGGGAGGTCAGCTGACCTTTATATACGATGGTTCTGGAGGAAAAGGAAGCGATGTAAAAATCGGAGCCGATGCCCAGTACCGTATTGTTAATGGTTTTGGTGAGGTAGTTTTTAAAGACGTATAGTTTACGTTCGAAATCAGCACCCGGCTTAATGGCATACGGGCGGGCAACGAATACCTGCTCCATTTCCGGTTCAACGGAAAGTGCCATTTCACCGATGCCGGTGGTATCTGTAAGTACTTTGCGGAAGCCAAGGACTTCAAGGTTCAGTTTTTCTGCAGCACGGTAAATGACTTCGCGGCATTCTTCGCGGGCTTTAATGTCTTTAGGCAGGAACAGCATGCCGACGCCGTAATCGCCGGAGGCGTTCAGACTAAAGCCACTTTTAAGGCATTCGTCATAAAGGAATTCATGTGGAATCTGGATCATAATTCCTGCGCCATCTCCGGTATTGATCTCTGCGCCGCATGCACCTCTGTGGTCCAGGTTTTCAAGGATGGTAATGGCATCGGATACGATCTTCTGCGATTTCCTTCCTTTCACATGCGCGACAAAGCCAATACCACAGGCATCGTGCTCAAATCGCTGGTCGTATAGGCCGGTGGTTTCTTTCTGCATTTCTATAAGGATTAGTGTATTAGGAACACTAAGTTAATAAAATGAAGGTGCAATTACCATTAATGTAGCAGTTTTGCGAAGTGCTTAATAAGAAGAAAATTTAAAGGTCTAAAATTATGAATCTGTTAATAATGTAAGTTGAATATTAACAATCTTGTATTCAGATGTTCATTGAAGCCTTGTTTTGAACTACATTTTCCAAGGCCGGTTGGTTTTCTTTAAAAATGTTTCAAATTCAAGGGGCTTACTATCAACACATTACTAAAAATATGTCGTAAATCAATGAACATTCGTAAAAATAATTTTCGGGAAATGAATTCTGTTCTTACATTTGCAGTGGGCAAGTCTTCTACGATCAGCTCCTTTTGAACTCCCCCAGGGCGGGAACGAAGCAAGGGTAGAAAGTTGTAGCGGTGCGATAGAAGTTGCTTGCCCATTTTTTACTTTTTAGAAGTAGGAATTCAGACAAGCAGATTAACATCAAAAATATAAAACCTCCTTTGATCATTCAAAGGAGGTTTTTTGCTTTTAGGCTGTTTTCGATTTAGCTGCATTGGCTAAGTTCCAGCTCAGGCTTGAAAATACTTTCCAGATGTTTCTCGTAAGCCAGCATGTCTGTTTGTAAATCCGCATTCTTCTCGACATCATGGAAGTGGAAGCCGTCGAGTTTCTCCATGGATGCGAAAGCATTCATGCGGTGAAAGCCGAAAAGCGGACCATCATCAACAGATGTTTCCTTAAAGAACTCACCAGGTAATGTAAATGCTGTTTTGGGTGCATTCCAGCTTGTGGTAACCATGTACTTTGTGCCTTGCAGCATCCCTCCTGTTCCATAATTGATTTCAGGATTTTTACTTGAACGCCCATCGCTATGATAAATGCCGTTCTTGTGCCCTTCTGTAAATACCTCGTCTATGTACTTTTTAAAGCCATTCGGCACCTGGAACCACCACATGGGGGTGTGATAGATGATGTAGTCTGCCCAGACGAACTTCGCTACTTCTTCTTTCGCGTCATACCCTTTGTCGATGTGCGTCACCTTTACAATTACATCATCCTGTTTTTCAAAAAAGGCTTTGGTATGTGCGGTAACGGTTTCGTTATATCTGCCACCGGAATGTGCGAAGCGTTGTCCGGCGTTGATGATTAATACATGTTTCATATTGCTTTGAATTTGTATTACAAAAGTCCCACTCCGGCAATGATTATAAAAATAAGTTAATTCATAGCTTTGTATCAGAATTATGATACTGGTGCATACACGTACTTAGTAAATTAGATATGGTAAATCTGGAATGGTATCGCACATTTAAAGCGATCTATAAGACTGGCACCTTGACTGGCGCAGCAAAGGCATTGTACATTTCACAACCTGGAGTAAGCTTACACCTTAGTTCTTTGGAATCTTACGTTGGCCACAAGCTGTTCGATCGCACCGGTCGGAAGATGATTCCCACGGAACGCGCCAAGGTGCTGTTTAATGCACTGACGGAACCATTGGCGAAGCTGGAGGAGATTGAACAGAACCAGCAGCGTTCCACGCAGAAACATACGCCGACAATCAGCGTGGGTATGTGCTTCGAAACTTTCCAGATCACGCTGGAACAGTATGTCTCTACCCTGCCCTTCAACCTCATCATCAGCTTTGGCGAGTACCCGGAAATGCTGGATAAATTAGATAAGGGGATCCTCGATCTTATCATCACGCCCAAAAAAGGGATTTCGGCAAACATTGAACACGAGCCCTTCTCTTCTGAAAACATCGTGCTGGTGGGCGGCAAGGATGTACCGCTGGCCGAATTTAAGTCTATCCACAAGCAGAAAGATAAATCGGCGCTTGTGGACTGGCTGAAACAGCAGAAATGGTACGGAACGACGGGTGACATGGAACACCTGTTCCAGTTCTGGCGTTTGAACTTTGGACAGCAGCCGGATTTTAGGCCCAATTACATTGTGCCGAACCTGAATTCAATTGTGCGTTGCCTGAGTGCAGGTCCGGGTTTGGCAGTTGTGCCGGATTTTCTGTGCGCTGATGAAATCAAATCCGGATTGATCCAGTTGATCTGGGCTGGCGACAAGAAGTTGAAGAATACGCTGTATTTTGGGACGCGCAAGAAGACGAGCCACAAGGCGGAGATTGATCACCTGAAAGGTTTGTTCAGGCAAGTTATGAAGTAGTAGGAGTTGTGGCTTTTGATTCCTGAATCTATTATAACAGGAAGGTTTTTCTTGGTGAAAGTGCTGTTGAAAACGCGATGACAAACAAAGGATGAGGTCTGCTTTTGTCCGGCTTTCGTTCGCCTATTGTTCGCCTTTCGTTCGCCTATGCTTCGGCTCAAGCCAAAGGAAAGGCGAACACGTGCCGGATCAGAGCCGAAGGAGATCCGTTTCGGTCTAGGTTTTTCTTTGTCTGCAACTGCTCTTTTATTTAAGGTAACACCGTACGTAGCAGAAAGGCATAAAAAAATCCGGTGCCTTTATGGAAGGACCGGATCAACAATTTGTTTAATTCCTAAGAGTCTGGATGAATACTTCTGTATTTAGCTCTCCAGCATGGCTTTTACCCTGTCGTAGTTGATAACTTCATCAGGTGCAATCAGAATACCCTTTACGCCAGCGCCGTGTGCAGCTTCAACGTCGCGGGGCTTGTCTCCGATCATTACGGATAATTTCGGGTCTATATCATAGGTTGCAATGGCTTCCAGCAGCATTCCGGATTTCGGTTTACGGCACTCGCATTCACCTGATACCGATGGATGGTGTTTGCAGTAATAAGCATCGGTAAACTTGGCGCCTTGTGCTTCGTAGGTTGCATAGAGGATTTTGTGCATTTCTGCGAGTTCCTCTTCTGTGTATCGTTGCAGTGCTAGTCCGCCCTGGTTGGTGATGACGATGAGCATATAGCCTTCATCATAGAATTTCTTCAATGCGGGGATTTGGTATTCCAGTACTTTGAAGTCCTCCACCCTGCAGATATAATCGTTCATTTCATGGTTGAGTACACCGTCTCTGTCTAAAAAGATTGCTTTATTTTTCATATTTTCCTTTAAACAAAGATGCGGATAAGAGTTTTAAGGATGAATGTTTAAGTTAAAATTATAGAATTTGGGTTTATGGGGGTAGAAAATTCGGGTTGGAAAAGCTTGGTTATAAAATAATCTCCCTTAAAATCAGGTTTATAGCGGTTATACGCAATATTTTGTTGCAGGATATGTATTACGTCCTTATATTTGCATCACTTTAAAACGGAGACGTTTAGAGTAAAGTTCGAAAGAACTTTGATTCCGTAGCTCAGCTGGTAGAGCATTACACTTTTAATGTAGTGGTCCTGGGTTCGAATCCCAGCGGGATCACAGAAGCCACTCACATTGAGTGGCTTTTTTCGTTAAGTAGACTTTTGAATAATTTTGTTTGTGTAGATTTTAGATTGAGAATCAAATCGAAAACGTTTGTATAATCAATTTTTTATTAATGGATTAAAACATTTTTTTCTTTTAGACAGTAGTTCTTGCCTAAAATGCATTCAGTAAAAGCTTTTGAAATTAGCAATTGGTGGTGTTCTAACCACCATATTACTTCTAAGAGTTTCTACTTACTCCAAAATTTAATAAAGATTGTTGCGGTTTAATAGCCTTGATTAACGTATTTTTATTTTAATTTACAACAACATCATATGCTCTCGAAAGTCTCTCCTAGATCTCCAAGGTACAATCCTGAAGTGACCTTTTTTTTAGTCCACCCTTCGTTTTATTGTTTCATATCAGATCTTATGTGTGTTGGGAATCCTGCAGATTGCAAATTGGAACATAGGTGGCCTTTCACATGAGTACGGCCTCACCTACGAAGACAGACATGTTGTGGAGTTGAAAATTTGAGAAATGAAAACCACTAGAATTATGCTACTTTCAAGAGGCAACAATAGCTATATAAAAGCCCGCTACATGGCAGTCCATTCTATTAGTATGCAGGATTATGCTTCGACAACTATGACATTCCTTATCCGGGTGAAGCAGCATTCTATAGAAAATCTTTTGAAGATGTTTATTCGAAATACAGGGTTAAAATATTACCATAGAGGCCGATTAATACTCTCCACAAGCTGTACTAAGGAAGAGAAATATAACCAATGGTGGAGAAGAAATCAGTATATACTCTCGGAAACTGATGTTAAAAAGAAGCACAGCGCCAACAGCAAAGCAGATGTAATTGGATTTTAAAACAAAAACAAATTGTACTTATGACTATCAAATTTTTAAAGGCTTTTAGCGGTGACTCTATATTAATCTCATTTTTAGACAACGAAATTCCAAAAAATATCCTGATTGATGGAGGAATTGGACATACCTATGTAACCAAATCGAACATAACGGGGGAATTATATGAAACCGTAAAGAAGATCCGAGAAGATAAGCAGTTCATTGATCTTCTCGTTATAACCCACTTTGACGACGACCATATCGGAGGCATTTTAACATGGCTAAACAAAGATAAAGATGCTGCTGGACTTATTAAAAAGGTGTGGTTTAATTCAGGAAAGGAAATTGCTAAAGCTTTTAAGGCTGAGGAAAACGATGATTTGAATTTTGAGTTAGCCAAGGAAGCTGATGAATTTCATACGAGTCCTGATCAAGGAATCAGATTTGAAAAATATCTTCAAACTAACAATCTATGGAATGGGGAAATTATTCAACAAGGCCTGGTGTTTGATTTATTTGGTTTGAGATTTAAGATTTTGTCACCTAATAAAGATAAATTAGAAAAACTTCTTAAGCTATATAAAAAGCAAAAAAATTATAGTACTAGTGGAGGGGATAATGATTACCAGACTTCCTTGGAAGATTTTATTAATGAAGAAGATCGACCCTGTTTTCAGTTTAAAGAAGACACCCGGGTTGCCAATGGTAGTTCAATAGCCTTTATATTAGAGAATAGAAATAAGAGGTTTGTTTTCTTAGGAGATGCTCATCCATCTGTAGTAGTAGAGGGTTTAAAAAAATTTAGTTTTGACGAAGATAATCCGTTATATGCTGAGTTAATGAAAGTGTCACATCATGGGAGTACGTACAATACCAGCACAGAAATATTGGAAATTGTAAAAACAGATAATTATATTATAAGTTCAGATGCAACTAAACACGGGTTACCGAATAAGAGAACAATAGCCAGAATTATTAAAAACAACCCGAACGCTATTATTTATTTCAACTATGATTTGAAAGATACCATTTTTTCAGTAAAGGACTGGAAAGATTATACCAATTTTAAATCTAAAATGCAAACCCAGTTTCAATGGACGAAAACGACTTAAAAAGGTATACGGTAATCTTAGATGGTGGAAGTGGGGTTTTATTTCAACCTTTGGATGAAACAAAGACCTACATTCTTTCTGCTAAACATGTGTTTTATAAAAAAGTAGAACATGAGAACGGTCCGGATAAAAAGGAACTTAAAGACAGTGTAAGTTATAGACTATCAACTCACCAGGAGAATTCTGTTGAAGTAAAAGTTATCAAGGGAACTAATTATCACGAGCATGATGAGGCAGATGCAGCAATACTTGTTTTAAACGAGAATTTAGATTTTGATCAAATCTTTATCGATGAAAGAACAAGCGGTTTCGACGGATTTAATTTAACAGGCTATCCTGATAGCAAACGAAAGGCCGAGGACAAATATGATAAACAAGCTATAAAAGACCTGATTAGTTACAGCGAGAACTTAGTGGCATTGAGGTTAGTTGTTAATCATTTAAATCACGATAACATCTCAGGCTTTTCCGGTGGCGGGATCATTAAGACTAATGGAGATAGTTTATTACTGGCAGGGATTCAAAGTAAAACGCCCAATGGCCCCTGTAATGGAGAAGTACAAGTTGTACCCATAAAGAGGTTTGAAGAAATAGTTGACAGTAATGGTTTATCCAAGTTGCTTCCCAGCTATTTATCGAATATTGAGCTGCTGATCAATTCAATCATCAGCTATAACGAAACGCTGCCCGATCTGCAGCCCAAATTGAAATTAGCTATTAGACGACAATTTGAACAAGTCAAATGCGAACTAAATACCATGTATTTGACTGATTCTATAAAAAAATGTTCAACGTCAGTGACAGGGATAAAAAGTAAACGTTTCTGGACTTCATTTCTTGAATATGCTTTAATCATCAGCCTTCTTGAAGTAGATGGTTTTAATGAAGATATTCTATCCAAAGTGAACATGACTAAGAAATTTATATTTTCTGACTCCTGTAAGGATATATATGATTTATATGGAGAGGTACTTTTATTAGCCTCTGAAAATATAAGTAATGATTGCCAAGTTTTGTTAGGTACTAATCAAACTCCTAGTTCTGCAAACAGAAGAAGAATGCCAGCAGGTAAAGTTAACCTAGATGTAAGCATAGTAGCAGATTCGTCGGAAGCTATTGATAGGGTTCAAACAAGTTCAAGAATTAAGGAAATAATACACTTAAAAGCAATCGAATTCGATTGCATAAATTTAAATGAAGATATCCTGAACCAATTCACAATTCAGGAATTTGAGAAACTTTTAAAAGAAATAAAACGACTTGTATATGAATTTTTCCGCGATTGAAATGAAAAACCCTGACTTTGTTATTCAAAACGGCAAAGCATATCATTTTATAAATGAGGAAAGCTTTAAAATTAATATATTTTTTCTTGAGGCAGACCACTCTACAATAAACGATAGTTGGAAAAGATTTGCAAATATGGTAGCTGCCAACTATCAAACTTCTGAATATATGTCAAATAGCGAGTTTGATAGGTGGAATTTTTATATAATATATATATCAAAAGACTCCCTTTTAAAAGAGCTGAAAAACAAAATTGAGAATGACAAATTTTCTAGCAGAAAGATTGTTGAAGACAATTGCAATGAAGATTTTGATGACGATGTCGCAAAACGATTGATTATGAAACACATTACCAATGCAGATTTGAAATACATTGTAGACAATACTAAGGAAGTCTCTATCTCAGCATACGTCCCAAAAAATGAAAGGCTTTGGGAGCTCTTGGGGAAAGAAGAAAAAGTCAGCGGAGACAGGAAAGTACAGGAAGAATTCATTGATAAAATAAGTGCTTTATGAAAATCAAAAGGGTAAAAATCACAGGCTTCAGAGCATTTGAAAAAGAAGAAGACTCAACATTCGACTTTACTAAAAACGGTGAAATTATGAATTTCGCCTCCATATATGCGCCCAATGGATATGGAAAAACAGCTTTCTATGACGCAATTGAGTTTTGTATTACAAATAGAATACAGCGTTTCGATAGGATGGTTGATTTTAAGAATTTGAAACGGGATAACCAAGCTTCGATTATATTGAATCACAATTCAAGATCAGGCAAGATAAACGTAGATACGAATTCGATCAGCTATCCTCGATTGGTAAAAAAAGCATATGCATCCAGTGCGATGCTCGAAAATAAACACTTTCAAAGCCAATTTCTATCACAGGACTTAATCGATGCATTTCTAAAAGAAGAGAAAGCCGAAGACAGGTATACTAAATTTCTTGAAATAGATTATACTTTGAAACAATATGATGCTGCATATAAGAAGATTAATACTCTTTTAGGATATATCAAAGATGAGAAGATAGTATTAGATAAAAACAAAAAGAACGAAGAAGCTAATATTCCAACGGAAATTGATTTTGATCAGGAGTTCAAGAAGTTTCATGAGCTTAATCGTATAATTAGTGAGCTTATCGAAGAAAATGAGAGCTTAGACCTTATTGATCAAAGCACATTTAATCAGACTGTCCATGGTAACTTTTCTAGAAATATTGATGTTCGATTATTGTCACTCCAGGACCAACTCATAAAGACTAGGTTAAGAGCCGACAAAATAGTGTTGGCCAGAGATGGAAAAGTATCACGAGATGGAAAATTAGATGGCGGGGTAGTATCCTACCTCTCCAATAGGGGTAAAATCCTAATTCTAGAAGAACAAAACAAAAAATTAGAGCAGATAGTTAAATTGTTTGAAGAACAGGAACAGACCTATAATGAACTCATAGTTAGCGACGAGTACTTAGAGAGTCAGCAGAAGAAATTAGATCGGGCTCTCAATTTTGAGAAGCGGTTTGAAACATTTCTTAATATTCAAGAGGAGTTAGATCGTTTACAAAACGAAATTGCAGATTTAAAAACATCCATTCTTTACAACGAACGTGGAAAAATTGATGCTGAAGCAGACAAGCAGGATCAACTTACAAAGATCAATAGGTTAAAGAACATTCTTGAGAGTACCCAGTTCAAATTAAATACTTTACCGGCACAACAGACTCAACTAAGATTAGTTTCTAAGGTTATTGTTGATTCGCAGAGTGCTATTGTTGATTTGTCTAAATTACTAAATAAGGAAGAAGAGGAACAGGATACCTTAAAGTTAATTTTGGACGAATTTGATTATTACGAAAGCAAGTTCAATGTAAGCGCTCAAAGCCTGCTAGACTTTAAATTATTAGATAATTATGCACATATAATAACCCGAGTTATTGTTGACGAAGAAAACTTACAAAAGTTAATTAAAGATGTTCAACAGTTAGACGTAAAAATTAGCAATCATATTAATTTTGAAAGCGAACTTAACCAATTTATAAAATCCGGATTGGAATTGGCGAGCAGGTCGCAAAGTACGCATTGCCCTCTCTGTGACAAAGACTACGGCACATTTGAAGCGCTATCAAAATGTATTTTATCTAATGAGATACTAAGTAGTCAATTAAAAGGGTACTTAGAAGAAAAAAAAGAAACGGAAGAAAAGGTGAATACAATGCGATTACAGCTATCAGCAGGTAAAGAGGGGATTAAAAATGCGCTACTAATGACAAGAGCACCCTTTCTATCAAGGTATCAAAATATCTTGAATGTAATCGATAAATTAAAATCCGAGCGTGACTCCACACAACTGAAATTAAACGATAGTCAAATAATCCTAAATGAGATAATGTTATCACTGGGTGATAGCCAGAATTTTGAGGATTTGTCAGCCAAAATACAAGACGATATATCAAAAATACATATCCAAATAGTAGAGTGTTCCAATCAAATCAAAAAAAATGAAAGTATAATAAGCGAGAAACAAACACACATTCAAACCGCAAAAGAAAGATTGAGCATCTCAGAAACTAATTTTTCAAAACACCATGCTTCAAGTGATTTTAATGAAGTAAGGGAGTACTTCATAAACGAACTAAAAGCTACTGCAAAAATCTCCGTACTCTCAGAACACATATCAAGGATTCAGCACACAATTGATAAGTTAAGCAAGAAAAAAGAAGGACTGAGTAAAACTTCTGAAGATTTAAAGCTAAAGCTATCTAGTTACCCTCTTGCCAAAGACGATTATATCCAGCAAAGTCAAAAAGTAAATACTGACAAGGATCTAGCCCTGAGAATACATGAAAGCTATGAAAATTACGTTCTCTCGGAATTCAAGATAGATATAAGCAATAAAGATAAACCTCAGATTGAAAAAGCCTTTATAAATTTAATTGGAAGTGAGAAACAGCTAGAACAACAAGCAGAAATAAAAATCGAGAAATATACAATAGCAAGATTTTTAAATAATGCCTGCATTCAAGCTACAGAGTCCAAAGTTGTACAAGAACGAATTGAAGCAATTAATAGTAGCGTAAAAAAATTAACAAAGGCTGAGAGTGAATTGATTATAGAAAAAGAAAGTCTAAAGTTATACCTGAAAAATACGATTGAGGCTTATTTTTATACCCCTCTTATTAATGCGATTTATTCAAAAATTGATCCCCACCCAGATTATAAAAAGATTGAGTTTGAGTGTGATTTTTCTGAAAATAAACCGAGATTACAAATTTACACAACCTTGAGTGTTCGGAATGGGGCCGCTATAAAATCCATACCGTCGTTGTACTTTAGCACTGCACAAATAAACATTTTAAGTCTAAGTATCTTTTTAGCTCGTGCTTTGAAAACTAAGGATGATAAAGGGCAATCTGTAGATTGTATTTTTATTGATGATCCAATTCAATCAATGGATAGCATTAACATTCTTTCGTTTATAGATCTATTTAGAGGCTTAACGCTATCCTTGGATAAACAATTAATTGTTTCCACTCACGAAGAGAACTTTCACTTACTGTTACAGAAGAAAATTCCATGTGGATTGTTTAAATCTACTTTCATGGAGTTTGAGACCTTCGGCAAATTAAGGACGAGGTAGTTGATACATAGAGGCACTTCGGCTAATCTTGACTAACAAAATGCAAAATGTAGTCGGTAAATAACAGTGGTTCTTCACCAATTTTGATGCATTATCCAGTTAGTGAAAGGCTAACTTTCCTTCGAAGCAATTGAAATCCGCTCGGCGGGAGTGTAACGCGAACTGTGTCAGTTCTAAATTAACGCCTCTCAGAAGCCTCTATTCTCCTGAATAATTTGTCACCAAATTTAAGATAATGTTGAGAAAATGCCACTACCCAATTGAGGATTGGCATAGTCCATTTCTGACTGATGTTTTTAAGGACCAGGTACATGAGTTCATTAGTGCCTGTTATGAAGAAAACGCACCTTTGGTCTTGGTTATCTTACGACTCAGGCGGTGGACACCCTCAATCGGATTGGTGGTATAAATAATCTTGCGGATTCCCGCGTCGTATTCCAAAAATGCAGAAAGGTTCACCCAGTTATCCATCAAGGACTTGCAGCTCAGGGGATATTTCTTACCCCATTTCTCTTCAAAGTCTAGCAACCTTTCATGGCCCTGCTGTTCATGATCTGCCTGGTAGATAGGTTTCATGTCGGCCATCACCGCCTCTTTATCTTTTTCAGGAACATAACGCATCGAGGAGCGGATCTGATGAACAATGCAAAGTCGCACGCTTGTCTTTTATTAAACTTCCTGATTTTTGCAGATACCTCCATAAGATTTAGGCATTGGCTCCCAGTTCATCGGAATATAGTTCAGAATTTTTAGCCACTGGGCAAAATCTATCGACCGCACATTAAGATGATTAAATATGTTGTATTTGAATCTTTATAGTCCACTTAACCAAGCGGTCCATTTCTACGCAAGCTTTTGTACCGTATTCTTTTTCCTGGACTCACATTAGGTATCTTTCAGGTATGGGCGAAGTTTTTAAATTTACCTGATTACCATCATTACCTTTGATGATTAGTTCATCTGCATATTCCGGGGAAAGTTTACCAGCGTTCCGAGATGAAAGCTTACCACTTATTCCGGACGAAACCTTACCAGTTGCTACTGGTCTAGAACACTTCGGGTGTGTGTATTATAATCAATAATAAGATTTATTTTCTTCTTCTCATAGAACCACCCAAAAGATCGACTTTATGTGCAGAAGCTGTCAATCTGTCTAATGCTGCATCAGCGATCATAGGTTCATTGATAAACTCATACCATTTATCCAGCGGCAGCTGGGAAGTAATGATTGTAGCGCCATTTCCATAGCGGTCTTCCAATATATCCAGCAGGGCCAGTTTTGCATCATGAGAAAGCGGCTTTAAGCCGAAGTCATCTAATATAACCACCGCATGGGCCGCGATCTGTTTAATCCATTTTAAGTAAGTCCCGTCAATCCTCGCCTGAGCAATAGATTCAAGGAACTTGTTCATCGCAAGATACATCACCTTATGTCCCATCAGGCATGCGCTGCGTCCCAGGGCACAGGCTAAATAGCTCTTGCCTGTGCCCGTTACACCTGTAATCAATACGTTTTCACCTTTGGTGATGAACATCCCATCAGAGAGCCGTAAAAGCATTTCTCTTGTCACTCCTCTTTCAGGCTTGCAGATAATTTCTTCCAGCAGCGCATGGTAGCGAAGCTTACTGATTTTCAAAAGCCTTTCAGTGCGCTGATGGTTTCTGTATTCAATTTCAGCATGGCAAAGCATGGCAATGAGCGAATGGGCATCTTCCTGCTGATGGCTTGGCAGGTTCAGAGCGGCCTGATAGCGTTTGGCCATACCGGCAAGCTTTAAGATGCTTAGTTGTTCTACGGTGGTGTTCTTATTCATGTTGTTTTCTGTTTTTACTTATTAATCAATTAATGTCGTTGTAGGCGTCGGGGCCACGCAGATTGTTATGCAACGGTATGGGTGAGCTGGCTGTGGGTGCATCTTCATGCAGATCCATATTATTCTGGAGAATGGTTTTTATCACGCCGTAATTGTACTTTTTACCTCTTAATGCTCTTTTACATGCGGCTTCTACACGAGCGCCACCAAAAGAACGGATCAGCTGTAGGATGCCCAGGCACGTGCCGTATGCTTGGTGAATGGTAATTTTACTTTCCATGATGTGACCAAAAAACTCGTGGGTTGAAGGCCCGTTTTCAAGAGCCTTTTTTAAGTAATATTCCGGGTTCCAGCCACGGCGCTCAGCAATCTTGCTGTGATTTTCAGGCATATGATCCAGTAGCGTACTATAACCATGCTTTTTGAAGCTTCGGGTATGAATAGCTATACGCTGTAACTAATGGTAGACCTCCACATGGTCACTGCAATAAATCAGGTTAACTTCTTTGCCCAGATAATTGAAAGGAACGCTGTAGAAATGCCAGTCCTCACCCAATACCACATGGTAGTTCTTTTGGACCTTGGCCCTTGTGTAATGACGGATTTGATAGCTTGTTGCGGGTAAAGCCTGTAAAATGGGTTTTTCTTCAGCATTAAACAGCTCCTGACGACTATAGCTTTTCTTTTGAAAGTTCTGCCCATGATGCAGGTCCAACTTGCTCATAATAGCCTGATTAAGCTGATCCAAACTAAGGAAAGTGTCATTGCGTAATAAAGCAAAGACACGTCTGTAAGTTATCAGCACATTGTTTTCGACAGAGGGTTTGTCCTTAGGTGAACCAGGTCTGGTAGCCAGCAAGCCGATCTAGTTATGCAAAGCCCAATCGCTTAGCATCTGGGGAAAGGTAGGCTCATATTTACAGGTCCTTGTTACCCACTGCCTCATGTTATCGGATATAGCATTCATAGGTACCCCCTGAAAATATTCAAGCATAGCATTCAGGGCAGCGATGAGATTCGGCAAGGAGGCATTAGGGAGCGCCTGAACGAATGAATAACCACTAAAAGGCAGTACTGCAACCAGCACCGGACAATCAATGATCTCACCATCTTCATTTACATAATGTAGCTTTGATCTAGCAAAATCGATCTCCAGTAGCTCTCCAGGATTATGTTCCAGGTGCATGGCTGGTTTACGTACAGCCATTTCAATATCCAGTAACTCGCAAAATCGGGAGTACTGAAAACCAGCAGGATAAAGCTCCAGGTATTCCTGCCACAACAGATACCTTGTTACGCCCACACGTTTAAGTTCCAGGATAAAGTATGATAGCTGATCTAAAAAATGAGCTTTACGAGGGTCTTCAGGTTCTGCTTTGGCAGGCTTGGCCTTGCTGAATACGGCATCAAGATCTGGATCTTTAAGGCTTAAAAGCTCATCATAATCCCGCCCCGTTGCCTTAAATAAAGTAGAATAGAGATGAACTGTGGGGCGTGACACCTTGGTTTGTTTTGCTATCTCTCTTTCAGAATAGCCGCGCTTGAGGAAAAGTAATATTTGTCGTACTCTTTGCATACTTAGTGGTTTGTTCGCCATCTCTATTAAATTGATCTATGACCAAATCTATATGGAATGGCGGGTAAACACACCTGAAGTGGTAACCTTTGCAGCGGAATAAGTGGTAACCTTTGTGTCGGAATGTCAGCCTTATAATGCCTGGTATTCTTGTGCAATGGTAAACTTTGCTCCGGAAAACCTGGTAAGGTTTGCAGCGGAATACCTGGTAAGGTTTCCCTCGGAACACTGGTAAACTTTGTAGCGGAATGTGTGGTAAACTATGTAGCGGAACGCTGGTAAACTATAGAGCGGAATATGCAGTTCATCTAGGTTTTTCAAGGCGTTCATGTCATTTTCTAATGGGTGGGGCAGGAACACGACGTATTTAAAGTCATGACCATCTAGGTGAAAATCCAGGTGTACGTCAAGTGCGCGATATGCAGGTGGGGCGAATATAATCCCCATTGGTGGGGTGTCAGCTGGTAAATGCTCGGCAAGGAAAGGTATAGGGTATCCTTCTGTCATTTCTTCCGAACGGAGGAATTTCGCTAGTATGCCGTAGGTGTTGTTTCGGTACCCTCTCTCTGAAAATAAAAGGTGATAACCGATTTTGCTGAATGCCGTCAGGTAGGCGCATTTTAAAAGTGTGCGTTTATCGATCTGTTTTTGAACATGCCAGGTCACATTGAACTTTGTGCCATCCCAAACTTCGAACAATTTTTTATGTTCCAGAGCCTTGATGTTATTTTTAGATGTGACGAACTGAAATCTTGGCTTTCCATTTAAACCAATGGACAGTTCTGAGGTAACACCATGGAACTGAATTTCGGTAGAGGAAATTTTCGCTGGGACTGTTCCCTGATATTGTTCAAAGATCAGACCTTTAAAATAATTAAGAAATCGTTTATCTGAGGATTGTCCATCAGAGTTATTGATCAGTTTGCAAGTAAGCACCTTCCCTTTCCCACCCAGGCTACCGGGGGGGACGTGTTCAAGTTTCAAGTCGCCACTTTCTATAGTTTCCTAAGGAAAGTAATTCAACGAGATTGGGCAGAGGTAAAGTTTATCCGGAATTTCGGCTAAGTCTGAACGGAGTGCTAAGTTATTTTCCGCCAACGTCTTTTTCAGGTTTGCTGAAAAGTTCTTAATTATTGTATGTTTTAGTTTATTGGTCATGTCGATCCACCTGAAAAGGTAATCATATGTCTTTTGTATTCCAACAGCTATCTTGCAACACTTAAAAGAGACTTTATTAACATTTGTCAGAGTAAGCCAAATAAATTGACATCAAAGAAAGATTAGATCTGGTACGTTAGTCTAGAAGACTCACAGTCTTTTACTCTAACTATCAGTACTGAGAAGGCGCGCGTAAGTCTTACCTCATGGACTTTCAAAGATTCAGAAGCCACTTTTTTCTAATGTAAACATGGTTTCATTCTATCCCTTTCACCTTCATAGGTAAAGTATAAATAGACTTGCGTGCAGTAATAAACAGCACATCTTTGTCTTTCCCCGAAAAACAAATGTTACTCGGTTCATGAGGAACCTTAATCTGAGCGATCATCTCGCCTTTAGCATTGAAAATCAGAACGCCTTTACCTGTCGTCAAGTAAATGTTTCCCTTCTCATCTAAGGTCATGCCGTCCGAACCATACGACATTAGCAGGTGTTTCCCTCCTAGCTTACCATCGGCTTCAATGGAATATCTGTACGTTTTACCTGCTCCGATATCAGCGACATACAAGTACTTTCCATCAGGCGTTCCGACGATACCATTTGGTGTATTTAAATCATGGACAACGCGGATGGGCTGTTTCGCCACTTTTGGAAGATAGTAAACATCATTACTGCTCATGTCCTTTCCAGTTCGAGTCCAATAGTCGCGCTTATAATAAGGATCTGTGAAGTAGATGTTTCCATTGCTGTTGATCCAAAGATCATTTGGGCCGTTGAACTTTTTCCCCTGATAGTCTTTCAGGATTACATCTACTTTGCCGTCCGGTTTTATCGCCCACAGCTCACCATTTTCATCTGCACAAGTCACAAGATTTCCCTTGGCATCGAAATAGGTCCCGTTAGATCTACCGGATTTCTCCATGAACACAGAAAGCTTTCCATCTGTACCATACTTCCAGATCTTATCATTTGGCTGATCCGTAAAAAACACGTTCCCCTGTTTGTCGGGAGAACAGCCTTCTGTAAAGCTGAAATCGCTTGCGATCAGTTTAAGTTCGTTCTGGTCAAACAGGTTTGCTGTTCCAGGATTAGTATCCTGAGCAGATGAAGCGGAAGAATACACCATAATCAAGATTATTAAGTTTAGCTTAGAAATGTTCATAGCAGATGGTTTACGTTTAAAGATACCCAAACGATCCATAAATTAAAATGAAACCTCATTCGTTAACCGCCTTGAACCACCTGTTTCGAGGATGGATTTGATCAGCTGCTCATTCTCCGGCGTCTGCTTTGTAACCACCACCGAGTCTACAGAAAAAGCGATCAATGCTTCATCAACCGATAATGTACCATCCGCTGAATCCTTCCGCCCATTGAACGGAAAGGTATCCGGACTACGTTGGCATTGACTGTTCAAATTAATCCTTCCGATCTGGTTTGCAAGGGTATCAATCAATAGCGACACCGCATCCGTATCCTGGCTGAAGATACTCACCTGCTGCCCATAAGGGGAATTCATGATGTATTCAACCGGTTCCGACAAGGCGGTAAATGGCACAATCGGAATGACAGGACCAAACTGCTCTTCATGGTAAATCTTCATAGCACTGTTTACCGGATACAACACCGTCGGATGTACAAAGGATTCATACATGGTTCCACCCCCATCTGACGCATTGAGCACTTCAGCACCTTTTGCAAGCGCATCATCAATACAGGATTTGAGGTATGCAGGCTTCTCCGGCTCTGCTAAAGGTGTGATCGTAATGCCTTTCTGCCAAGGTAAGCCAATGCCGATTTGCTTTAACGCTTCTACCAAAAGCTGATTAAAGTGCGCTGCGACTTCATGATGTACAAAGAGCACTTTTAAGGCCGTACATCGCTGTCCATTGAAGGATAATGCGCCAGCAATAACTTCCCTGACGGTGTGATTTAGATCGGCATCAGGCAGGATGATCGCAGCATTCTTTGCATCAAGTCCCAGGACGGATTTCAGGCGGTTGGATTTAGGGTGCATTTTCTTCAACGCATCCGCTACCCTGCTGGAGCCAATCAGGGCAAGCACATCAATTTTGCCGCTTTCCATAAGCATTGGTACAATGTCCCTGCCCCTGCCATAAATCGTGTTCACCACGCCTTTTGGGAAACAGCTTGAGAATGCTTCCAATAAGGGTTCAAACAACAAGGTGCCGTGTTTAGGTGGCTTGAACAGGATCGTATTGCCCATGATCAGTGCCGGGATCAAGGTCGTGAAGGTTTCATTGAGCGGGTAGTTGAAAGGCCCCATACAGAGGACCACGCCATGCGGAACTCTCTTGGTCTGACCGATAAAGCCCTGTTTTACCTGAAAGGCGTTGGTCTGGTTGGATAGCTGTTTTGCGGAGCGCACCGTCTCATTAATATAGTCGATCGTCCGGTCAAATTCCTTCTCTGCGTCGGCGACTGTTTTGCTGATTTCCCAGACAATCAGCTTCACAATCTGCTTGCGCTGCGCCTTCATCTCGGCAACAAACCGGGTAAGGTGCTGAATCCGCTCGTTGATGTGCATTGCCGGCCATGCCCCACGTCCCCCGTCGTAAGCACGAACTGCAGCATCAAGCGCCTCCTGCGTTTCCTTGGTCGTGGCTATGGGGTAACTTCCGATGAGCAGCTGCTCCGTTGCACCAGTTTCCTTGTTGGAGATCAGAATTGGCGAATAGACCTCGTGGAAGTCTCCCGTCCATTCCCGCAGTGCTCCATCAATCAGGATCTGCTTCTGGTTTAAGGGCAACTGGATTCGGATATCTTCTGGAATGTCCGCCAGGGTTGAAAATAAGCTCTTAAGGTCTTTACTAATGGGATTCGTCTGCTCTGCCATATGGATGCTGCTTTATACTAAGTTCCGATTCTTCTAATTATTTACAAATACGTGAATAGAATTGATACAGGCGGGGTTTACCGGCTTTTGTTGAGCGAATTGTATTATTGGTCGGATTTTACCCGCCTGTTTGCACAGCTTTCTACCTTATTTGTTCAGAGAATGAATGTGTTCCCATTTTTCGATTATTCGAAATTGGTGGATAAGGTAAGATGACGCCATTTCTCGAATGCCGCAGCCTCTTCCTTTCGCTTATTAATCACGAGCTCATAGGTGTCTGGACCTAGCAAAAGATGCAGCGGAGGTTCCTCCATTTCGGAGAGCTTCAGCAATATGCTTACGAGTTTGTCGGGATCCCCGGGCTGGGTGCCACTGAATTTAGACCATGTCTTCTCGGCTTCATCTACACCGTAAGCAGGTATTCTGTGCTGCACATACTGAATGGAGTTCATGAACTCGGTTCTGAATTGTCCTGGTGCCACAACCGTAGTCTTGATGCCAAATGGTTTAACTTCCTGATCCAGCGCCTCGGTAATGCCCACCATGGCGAACTTTGCGGCATTGTAGCTGGAGGCATTCCCAAAGCCTAAGTAGCCTGCATTGGAGGAGATGTTGATGATGTGTCCGGCGCCTTGCTGGCGCAGGTACGGCATCACATGGCGGATGATGTTGACCGTAGCTTCAGTCCCATGCCTTTTGAGGCGCCGGTAACCAGCCATACTTTTCCTTGTTTTGCTTTATCTGTCATTTTCGGTTCTGTTTAGATTACAAACTTCAGCCTTTAACAAACTGCAAAAGTATCCAGATCACTGGAAGATGTGTTTACATCCCGGATTTCAACATCAGTCCCTTTTGATGATTTCCTTCCGGTGATTTAGTCCCCATGCGGTAAGGTTATCAATGATGGTCTGTAAGGTCTTGCCGTGCTTCGTCAATCGATATTGTACGGTTACCGGGTGCGTGTCTAACACCGTACGTTCTACCAGCTTGTTGGTTTCCAACTCCTTCAGTTCCTTGCTCAGCATCTTGTTGGAGATGCCGACAACATCATTCAAGATGTCTGAAAACCTTCGTTTATTGTAGTGACAGATCGACGAGATGATGTAGATCTTCCATTTTCCACTCAATACATCCATGGCGTCATGAATGGCCATCATCTCCTTCTTGCGGTCTTGTTCATAGTGCTTATCGCATTCCATATGTTACCTGGTTACCTCTTGGTTACTGTTACTTTTAGTTACAAAGTTACAAATCTATATAGATTTGCAGCTTAAATAAAAAAAAAAGTCATGAATAAATTAGAGAACAAAGTTGCGATCATTACCGGCGCTTCAAAAGGCATAGGTGCATCAATCGCCAAACACTTCGCAGCAGCAGGTGCTAAAGTCGTAGTCAATTATGCAAGCAGCAAAACCGGTGCGGACAAAGTGGTTGAAGAAATCATCGCCGTAGGCGGAACGGCCATCGCCATCCAGGCTGATGTTTCGCAAGCAACAGATGTCGCCAGACTCTTTGAAGAGACTGGCACTGCTTTCGGTGCTTTGGATATTCTGGTGAATAATGCAGGCGTTTACCAGTATTCACCCATAGAGGAGCTTACGGAAGAGAACTTCCACCAGCAGTTCAACACGAACGTTTTGGGTTCGCTGCTCACCATCCAGGCGGCTGTGAAGCAGTTTGGAGATAAAGGTGGCAACATCATCAACATCAGTTCCGGTGTTAGCAATACGCCGCTTGCTTCAGGTTCCGTTTATTCGGCCACGAAAGCAGCACTGGATGCCATCACCATAGCGCTGTCGAAAGAATTTAGTGGAAGAAACATCCGAATTAACTCCATTCTGCCGGGTATTGTTGCCACAGAGGGTTCAATTAGCGCCGGCTTCGTTGGTTCTGAAATAGAGACAAAGTTCGTTGCAACAACACCGCTGGGTCGCACTGGTTTACCGGAGGACATCGCGAAGGTGGCCGTCTTCTTAGCTTCCGATGACGCAGGCTGGATCACCGGAGAGAAGATCTCGGTATCAGGCGGTATATACGGACTTTAATAGAATTCAACAGATTATTAAAAATAAAATGGAAAAGTTAAAGAATAAAGTAGCTGTAATTACCGGCGGCAATAGCGGCATTGGTTTCGGCATCGCAGAAGCATTCAAAAACGCTGGTGCTGTGGGTAGCATCACCGGAAGAAATGAGGAAACCTTGAAGCGTTCAACTGATGCACTTGGTACTGCCTTCATCGGCATCAAGGGTGACGTGACCAGCCCTGAAGATCTGGAGAACGTCTTTAAGAAAACATCGGAGCGGTTCAATAAGATTGATGTGCTGGTTGTAAATGCGGGTGGTGTTGTGGATGGCGTACCGATGGGTGCGATTTCAGATGTGACAGAAGCACAATACGACCAGTACATGGATCTGAATTTGAAAAGCGTGTATTTCACCGTGCAGAAAGCCTTGCCTTACCTGAATGATGGGGCATCCATCATTCTCATTGGCTCGAGTGCGGCACATCGCGCGGCGCCAGGTATGGCCATCTATGGTGCAGCAAAAGCAGCGGTCATCTTTCTGGCGAAAGGTCTCTCGCTTGATTTGTTATCCAGAAAGATCAGGGTCAATGCACTTTCTCCAGGCTCCATAGATACCCCCGTATTTGAGAAGTTCCTGCCGCAGGAGCAGCTGGAGCAGGTTAAACAAATCTGGAGGGACATCACACCGGTAGGTAAACAAGGGTTTCCTTCAGACATCGGTAATGCTGCCGTGTTCCTGGCATCGGATGAATCTGCCTTTGTGGTGGGTACAGAACTACTCTCTGATGGTGGTCTTACGAACATCAGCCTTATGCGTTAACCAATTTGTGAACCATGAATTTAGTAAATTCAGGACATTATCAACTATTTCATTAAATTAGATTCATCTTTAGACGTCATTGATTAAACAACCATGAGCCTGATGTATCTCCCCTTCGCGATTGTTGCACTGTTTTCTTTCTCAAAGAAGATTAAGGATGTGGTTCTGGCTTCCCGCCGACAAGATGCTGCGCAGGTAAGAGTGCACAGCTTCTTTCTGTGCCTTATGGTGGTTGTTGTGGCTGTTGTTTATAAGTCTTTATAAGCTGTTTGAAACCCATCTTTAAATTCCTATTCCTCGCCATTATTGCAGGACTATTATCATCATCCTGTTCCAACAAAGAGCAGAGCTTACAGGGCGATATTGAAGTCCCGAAAAGAAGTTCACACCCGCTTACGCAGCAGGCTTATACCCTATTAGACTCCGGGGAGCTCGACAGCGCATTTATCATCTTTAATCAGGCAAGAGCAATATACCTGCAGAAACGGGATAGCTTTATGCTCGGGACTACGCTAACGAACATGGCACTTATTGCTACCGAAGCTGGAGATAGCTTCAATGGTCAGGAATACAGTTTGGAAGCCTTGAAGTTCTTTAATGCTGCAAAGGAAGCGCATTCACCTTATATCCTCTCCAATTTAAATAACCTTGGTATTGCATCTTACGACCTAAAAAAATACCAGGCATCTCTGGAGTTTTATAAACAGGCATCATCATTCATAATCGATTCGGCAGCTTTACATATTTCCAAAAACAACATTGCTAACGCGTACAGGGAATTGGGGCAGTATGAGACAGCTATAAAAATATACGAGGAAGTTTTGGCCAGGAATCCAGTTGATGGAACTAAAGCCAGAACGCTTACAAACCTTGCAAAGACGCGATGGCTGAAACAAGCTCGCTATAATCCCATACCAGTGTACATGGAGGCGTTAGAAATCCGTAAGCACGTACGCGATATATGGGGCGAGAATTCTAGCTATTCTCATTTGGTAAGCTTTTACAAGCGTTCCAATCGGGACTCGGCCTTGCACTATTCAAAATTCATGTATAAGCTTGCTTTGAAGCTTCGAAATCCTGATAATGAATTGGACGCGCTTAGTTACTTAGCCGAGCTAGCGCCATCGAATCCCTTCTATCTGAAAAGGTACTTGCAACTGCAGGATAGTTTATCAACGGTGCGCAATGCTGCTAAAAACCAGTTCGCGTTGATTAGATATGAAACGGAAAAGCACAAGTCGGAAAACTTAAAACTGGAAAGGGAGAATACGCAACAACAGGTAGATATTCTTCGGAGAACTGTCGGCATGTGGGCAGCTGCGTTTGGTTTGATTGCTACAGTTTCGATTTTCTCCCTTCGGTATCGCCGTAGAAAGCGGCAGCTTGCGGAACAAGCCGATCGGGCAATTCGGGAAAGTAAACTAAAAACATCTAAGGAAATCCATGACGTAGTAGCCAATGGGTTATATCGGATGATGTCGGAACTGGAATATGGTGATGAAATTAACAAGGAAAGGTTAATTGATCAGATTGAAAACCTTTATGAGAAATCTCGTGGGATATCCCACCTTGTCGTTGCGGAACCAGCGAAGTTGTCGGCTCAACTTTATGAATTAGGCTCGTCATTTTCAAATGAGCACGTCAGTATCTCAATGGTCGGGCTTCAGGAGGATATGGACCTCAAAATCAATGAGCGGATTGGAAATGAACTTTTATTAATCGTGCAGGAGCTACTTGTAAACATGAAGAAACACAGTGCTGCGAGAAGCGTGGTCTTGCGTTTTGAAATAGATCAGGACCGCTTAAACATCAACTATCGGGATGATGGTGTTGGTCTTGAAATGAAGTCGACCGAGCATAGGGGTTTTTTCAACATAGAAAGCCGTATAGAGGAGCTGTCTGGCCGCTGTAAATTTGACCACCACGAAGATGGCGGGTTACAGGTTTCCATCTCGGTGCCTTTGAACGTATAGCTCCGTATGTTTAAAAAAGTATGGCAGCATTTACTTCCAGGTTTTTCTGAGAAAACGCAGCCAGTTGCCGTTCATCAGTTTTTCGACATCCTCTTGCTTGTAACCCCTGCTGGCAAATAAAGCTGGTACTTTGTCCAGGTCTGCAATGGTTTCGAGATCATAAGGACACTGCTCGGTGCCGAAGCCACCGTCTAAATCGGACCCAATGCCCACGTGATCTGTATTACCGGCCAGCTGACAGATATGGTCGATATGATCAATCATCACTTCCAGATTGCAGTTTGTGCTTTTCGGCGTGGAAGTGCCCCGTACCCAGTCCGGCACCATCATCCAGGCATCCAGCGCAGCGCCGATGACAGCACCACGGCTAATCAGCTCCTTGATCTGCTCATCGGAGAATTGGCGGTTGTGGTTTACGAGTGCCCTGCAGTTGTTGTGTGAAGCCCAGACCGCGCCATTGAAATGATCCATGGCATCCCAGAAACTTTCATCACTCAGGTGCGTGGCATCGAGAATGATGTTCAGCCGCTCCATCTCCGCCAGTAACGCATAAGCATCTGGCCCCAGCTTGCCTGTCGCATTGGTACCCTGTGCATACCGCCCCGGACCGTAGTGTGCCGGTCCGACTGCTCTTAGCCCATACTGATGCGCAACTTCAAGATGACCTACATCCACCAGGGAATCTGCGCCTTCCAGGCTTAAGATGTAACCAATCGGATTTGTTTCGGCTGAGGAATCACTTTGCCATAAGTTGAGGTGCTGTTCCAGCCCTTCCAGATCCTTAACCTGCACCAGATCTCCGGTGGCCTCCATCGCTTTGTACCAGGCTAGTTGCCCTTGGGTTTGCGCCCAAGCCTGTTCTGGAGAATGCCAGCCAGGTAACGGATTATCTGGCGCCACATAGCGCGCGATCTGGGTAGCTACAACGAGGCCGATGCCCCCTTTTCGGAGTTCCGGGAAGCTGACTACCGCATTGCCGCGATCGGGTTTGTCGGTCAGGCCACGCTCCCGCTCGTTTATGGTTTCAATTGGAAGACGCAGGTCGCGGTTCCATTCCATCGCGTTCATGCTTAAGTCTAAATGGGCATCTATGGTAAACATTGATTCTCGGTTTAATTATGACCTTCTATTATTAGCTTGTTCTTTTTAGAACTAAACTATCGCTTCTATTAGCTTGTTCTTTTTCAAACAAGATGATAACTCTTCAATTAGCTTGTTCTTTTTATAGCTAAATGGTATCTCTTCGTTTTCTGGATCTGATCGGCCAGAGCTGCGGCGTCCGATCTGCTGCAACACTGTAGGCATAATCGTAAAGCGCTACGGTGGGGCAAATATGGATTGGTAGTCCGTAAAGCACATCACCTATTTTATAGCGGTGGTTTTCGCCAGCGTCGAGCACCAGGTGTTCTTCACTCTGACTAAGGGGTACAAGCTTCGGTGCATTAAGGAAGGTTATCCGGTTTGAAAGCATGTTTTCTGCAGCAACTGCTTTATGACCAAGGTCGGTGCAGATCATGTTCGGCGCTGGTAAAGAAACTACCCTTGTTACAAGCAGTGCAGCGGTAAGGAAATCCTGTTCTCGGAAGGTCTGCTGATAGCCATGATCCCAAAGAGCAAACGTACCAGGACTACATTCAAAATCACTGTCCTTCGCATATATCGGGAAACCAGGCGTACCACCCGCAACGATCGTTGGTTTATGCTGCTGTTCAGTTTCCAGCTGCTGTTGAAGTGATTGAAGCAACTGGATGATTTTCGTTACTTCCCTTTGCCTCAGGCTGAAATCTGCCTCATGAATGTGCCCATCGTAGGCATGCAGGCCTAGCAGGTTTAGGTGTTCATCAGTTCTTAAAGCTTGGTAAAGTGCCGATACCGCTTCCGGCAGGATACCTGTGCGGTTCATGCCAACATTAACATCAATGTATATGGAAACACGCAGCTCGTTCTCTTTTGCTGCTAATGCGATGTTATCCGCGGCTTCCAGGTTATCTGTAATACAGGAAAATCGCGTTGCGGGAAACCTTTTCTGCAGTACCATGAAGCGTTGGATGTTCGGCCCAACAGGCTGATAGGCCAGCAATACGTCTGGCGCTTCACAGGATCCAAGCATCTCGGCTTCCGCAATGGTGGCGCATTTGAATTTCTTCAGTCCCGCCTGGAGCATCAGCCTGGTCACTTCCGCAGATTTATGAGTCTTGACGTGCGGGCGCAATCTTGCTTTATGATCGATCATGCCGATCAACCTTTTGATGTTCTCCCGGATGCGGTCTTCATAAAAGACCAGCCCAGGTGATTCTACAGCGGGCAGATCATCCAGTTCATACCAGTTTGGTTTAATCATATCTTTTTGGCTGCTGAGCAATTGTTTAAGGATGCTTCTTGAGTAATTGTTTCTGGACGCTTATTGAACATTTATTTATTGGCGCTCGTAAGCAATCATTTCTAGAAACTTCTTGAGTGGTTTCTTATGGAAGTTTATTGAGCAAGCATTTATGGACGCTTAGCTAGCAATAGTTTACAATACTTATCTAATGAAGTTCGAACAAGGCCTCTATCTCAACAGGGATGTTGTCGGGCAATGAACCAAATCCCACGGCACTTCTTACACCAATGCCGTTTTCTGGTCCCCAAACTTCCGCGAAGAGCTCACTGCAACCATTAATAATGAATGGATGTTTCTCGAAATCCGGCGTACAATTAACCATGCCCAATACCTTGATCACGCGTTTCACTTTGTCCAGGCTGCCAAGGTTCGCCTTGATGGTTGCCAGCATTGTTAGTCCCACTTGTCTCGCGGCAAGCTTCCCTTCTTCTTGTGTCATCTCACTTCCGATGCGGCCAATGATGAGGCTCTTATCATCATTTACAGGTCCGTGGCCGCTTAGATAAAGCTGTTTGCCATCAATGAGGCATGGTTTATAAACGCCAAGGGGTGCGGGCGCTGGCGGAAGTGTTAATCCCAATTGCTCGAAGCGTTGGTCTGCGGTTAGATTTTCCATTTATGGTTGTTTAGGTTGTGTTTTTACTTGAATATTCTTATGTAATGTTTATTTACAGGCCTTTATCTTAGCCTCAAAAGCTATTAAGCTGCTGGCAATTTACAAAAGCGCGTGGAGAATCAAAACGCCGATGAGCCCCATAACGCCCACGATAGTCTCCATAAGTGCCCAGGAACGGAAGGTATCCCGCAGACTGAGGTTGAAGTATTCCTTGAAGAGCCAGAATCCGGAGTCGTTCACATGAGAGAACATCAGGCTTCCGGCACCAACTGCAAGTACCATCAGGTTGGGATCTGTATGGGCGCCCGCCATCAACGGGAAGATGATGCCTGCGGTCGTTAAGCCGGCCACCGTTGCAGAGCCCACGGCAAAGCGGATCAAAGCGGCAATGAGCCAGCCCAGGAACAGCGGTTCTATGGAGATCCCCTTCAGGTAACTGGCAATTTCCACGCTTACACCGGTTTGTACGAGTATTTCCTTCAGCGCGCCAGACCCTGTGATGATCAGCAGGATCATTGCGACATCCTTCACAGCCTCGGTGTAAAGCGTCATGATGTCGTTCATCTTCTGCCCACGGCGGATGCCAAGCAAGTAGGTCGCGATCATCAGAACGGTGAGCATTACGATAGATGGGTTGCCAAGGAAGCTGATAACTGGTCCCAAGGCTGAACCTGGAGGCAAGGTCAGCGGAAGAAATGAGGCAAACGCGAGTAGTAAAACCGGCAGCAATGCGGTAAACAAGCTTACCCAGCGGCCCGGCAGTGCCTCTTCTGGCAGTTCTTTGGTTCTGAATGATGCCAGTGGTTTTGCTTCTATATGTTTCAGCGACTTCGCGAAGATGGGTCCACCAACAACAATCGCCGGTATGGCGACGATCATTCCGTAAAACAGCGTCAGCCCCATGTTGGCTTCAAACTGCACGACCAGCGCTGCGGGTGATGGATGCGGTGGAAGGAACCCGTGTGTTACGGATAGCGCCGCCAGCATGGGTAAGCCGATGTAAATGGCGTTCAGCTTGTAGCGGTAGACAACGGAGAAGATCAGGGGCACCATCAGCACGAAGCCGATGCCGTAGTACAGCGGTATGCCGATGATAAAGCCGGTAATAACCATTGCCCACTGGATATGCTTCTTGCCGAAGGTCGTCATCATCACTTCCGCAATCTTCTGCGCCGCGCCGCTTTCGGCGACGAGCTTGCCCAGCATGGCGCCTGTAGTGATGATGATGACCAGCGAACCCAGCACATCACCCATCCCCTTTTCGATGGCACCCGCAATTTTGCTGAGCGGTAAACCCAGGCTGATGCCGGCAATGATAGACACAATCAGAAAAGACAGAAAAGCATTGATCTTGAATACCGAGATCATCACGATCAACAGCAAGATGCAGAGGAGTACGGCAAGTATGGTCATCAACTAAATATCATTGTATTTAATTAATAATCAAAGGGTAAATGCGTGTTGATTCATTGCCTTGAGGTTTCCAGGTGTTATAACATTTAGATTTTGGCTACAACATCATCAGATTCGGCTACATCGACGCACCATGTACTTCCCACCTTTGTTATAGATAAAACCTCAATCGATAAATCATGGAACAGAAAAACAAAATTGCTTTAATTACCGGTGGAAGCCGCGGCCTGGGCAGAAACATGGCACTGGCAGTCGCTAAGAAAGGCTTAGACGTCGTGATTACCTACAACGCTAATAAAGCGGCTGCAGATGATGTAGTTGCACAGATCAAAGAACTTGGTCAATCTGCTGTAGCATTTCAGCTGGACACCAGCAACACGGCACAATTTGATGGCTTTGTAAGGGAACTTACCGCGCACCTGGAAAAGGAAAATGGTCATGCAAACATCGATTATCTCGTAAATAATGCGGGTACAGCTTTGTACTCCCCGATTACTGACACTACCGAAGAACAAATGGAAGCGATCTTCAATATCCATTACAAGGGCGTGTTCTTCTTAACGCAGAAGTTGTTGCCTCATATGAACGACGGTGGCGGCATTGTCAACATCTCCTCCGGACTTACCCGTATTTCTATGCCCGGCTCATCGGTTTACGGCTCCCTGAAAGCTGCCGTGGAGACACTGACCAGGTACATGGCGAAGGAACTGGGTGGCCGCAAGATCCGCGCGAATGTCGTTGCCCCTGGTGCCATTGCGACGGACTTCGGCGGTGGACGCGTTCGTGATAACCAGGAACTCAACGATCAGATTGCCAGCTTCACCGCACTTGGACGCGTAGGTTTACCTGATGACATCGGTGGTGTAGTCGCCTTCCTTTGCAGCGATGAGGCCTTCTGGGTGAACGCACAACGGATTGAAGTTTCCGGTGGCCAAGCCATTTAACGAGTTACGTGTCGCACATAGAATTATTAAACATTGCTTAACTTTAAAGTATGACACCGCATCGCATTAAGACCATCAGCGAATTTCACAGCATATTTAACCTGCCCAAGCCCGAGCATCCGCTCATTAGCGTAGTAGATTATGCATTGCTTGTGAAAGCTAAAAGGGACACCAACATCATGGTCACCGTTTCTGATTACTACTCGATCTCTGTGAAGCGGGGTTTAACACATAAGATGCGCTACGGGCAGCAGGAGTATGATTTTGATGAGGGGGTGATGTATTTTGTGGCGCCCGGGCAAGTGCTCCATGCTACGCCTGTGACCGATACGGATGTTCAAGCTTCTGGATGGATCCTACTCATTCACCCGGATTTTCTCTGGCACAGCCCGCTTGCAGACATGATGCAGCGCTACGAGTTCTTCGATTATACGGTCCACGAAGCCTTGTTTCTTTCTGACAAAGAGGAAGTTGTGCTTCAGAACATCATCGATAACATTAAGCAGGAATACCATTCAAATATCGACCGCTTCAGCCAGAACATCATCATATCACAACTGGAAACGCTTCTGAACTATGCAGAGCGGTTCTACCAACGCCAGTTTATTACGCGCAAAATCACGAACAACCAACTGCTGGACCGACTGGATAAGTTGCTGCGGGGCTATTTCCAGGGGGATGATCTTCTGAATAAGGGTTTGCCGACCGTACAGTATGTTGCTGATGCACTGAATGTTTCTCCGGGATATTTAAGCAGTTTGTTGAAGGTGCTCACCGGACAAAGCACGCAGCAGCACATTCACGAGAAGCTGATTGATAAGGCGAAAGCGCAGCTTTCAACGACAGAAATGACGGTCAGTGAGATCGCATATGGCTTAGGCTTCGAACATCCACAGTCGTTCAGCAAGCTGTTTAAGTCCAAAACGAACGTGTCTCCCTTGGAATTCAGGGCTTCTTTCAACTAGCCTGCTTTGCGCTCCAAACCAGATCAGTTATATTTGAACATAGAGACGAGCATTTTAATGGAGCATTAAATACAAGATAAATGGACAACTCACGTGTTTATAAGATGACTTTTGCTAGTGTATATCCACACTACATTGCCAAGGCGGAGCGAAAAGGACGCGCTAAAGCGGAGGTTGATGAAATCATCTATTGGCTAACCGGGTATGATGAAATGGCACTGCACCGCATTCTTGAAGATAAAACCAACTTTGAAGCATTTTTCGCAGAAGCGCCGAATATGAATCCGAAGGTTTCAGAGATCAAGGGTGTCATCTGCGGGTACCGCGTAGAAGAGATTGAAGATCCGCTTATGCGAAACGTTCGTTACCTGGATAAGCTTATCGATGAGCTTGCGAAAGGGAAAGCAATGGAGAAGATCCTTAGAAAATAGACAAGCTAAATTTTCTTGTTAATCAAAAAGCCGGTATGAATTCAATCATACCGGCTTTTTAAATTTAGTAAAGTTATGTTAACCACATTTTGAAGATCCGCAATCCTTGCAGGTTAAGCAGCCTTCCTGATAATGTAAATTGGTGGAATTACAGTTCTGGCACTGCTGTTTTTTTGCCTCCGTACCATCCGGTACATAACGCTTCAATGCACGTGCAACACCGTTTTTCCAGGTATTAATGGCTTCATCCAATTGCAGGCTGTTAATTAAATCAACAACTTTCTCAATAGCCATTCCATGTCTAAGCGTACTTGAAATTAACTTTGCATAGTTCCAGTATTCCGGATTGAACTTGTACGACAGCCCCTCAATGGTGGTTTTGTGACCACGTTTGTTCTTGTATTGGAAGTCGTAACGGGAATTACCATCTGCATCGCGGTTCTTGATGATTGAACCATCGTTCACCCATCTCGGGATCAGAATGCCATCTTCATCATCGGCGAAGCCGGTAAAGATCTCGTAAGGTTTGCCGTCAATTAAACCGATGAACGCGATCCATTTATCTTTGCTGTTTTGGAAGCGTACGATCTCAGCATCCAGAACAGTTGGTCTGGTTGTTGGGAAAACGCTGTCGGTAGCGTCTGCAGTTGGTGATTCTTTCTTCTCAGTGTTTGCAATAAGCACGCCTGAACGGGAACCATCGCGGTAAACGGTTACACCTTTACAGCCTGATTTCCAAGCTTCCATGTACAGTTCGCCAACAACTTCTTCAGTAACATCAGCTGGCATATTAATGGTCACGCTGATGGAGTGATCTATCCACTTCTGGATGTCACCCTGCATGCGCACCTTCTTCAAGTAATCTACATCGTTAGATGTTGCCTTGTAGTACGGCGATTGCGCCACCAGCTCGTCCAGTTCTTTTTGGGAGTAGTTCTTTGTAAGATCCTTGCCGTTTACCTCCATCCACTGCTTGAAGCGATGGTGGAAAACCACGTACTCTTCCCAGGAATCTCCAACTTCATCAACGAAGTCTACACGTACGTCTTTATCATTGGGGTTTACCTTTCTTCTGCGTTTATAAACTGGCATGAATACGGGCTCAATTCCGGAGCTGGTTTGAGACATCAAGCTGGTTGTCCCAGTTGGCGCGATGGTAAGCAGTGCAATATTTCTACGGCCATGCTCCAGCATTTCATAGTACAGCTGTGCATCAGCTTCTTTAAGGCGTAAGATGAATGGATTGTTCTTTTCGCGCTCTGCATCAAATATGCTGAAAGCACCTCGCTCTTTGGCCGTATTTACGGAAGCACGGTATGCTTCAAGGGCAATAAATTTATGGATTTCAATGGCGAATGCCGTTCCTTCATCACTTCCATAGCGAAGTCCCATGGCAGCAAGCATATCGCCTTCAGCAGTGATGCCTATACCGGTTCTTCTGCCTTCATTTGCTTTAGTCTGAATGTTGATCCACAGGTTTTTCTCTGTGCGTTTTAGTTCTTCACCCTCTGGATCTTCGTCTATCTTTTGAATTATTGCATCTATCTTCTCAAGTTCAAGATCGATGATGTCATCCATAATGCGTTGTGACGCGTGAATGTGTTTCTTGAATAAGTCCCAGTTGAATTCAGCTTCCTTCGTAAAAGGCTGCTCTACATAAGAGAAAAGGTTGATGGCAAGCAATCTACAGGAGTCATAAGGACACAAGGGGATTTCGCCGCAAGGGTTTGTAGAAACCGTTTTATAGCCAAGATCAGCGTAGCAGTCAGGCACCGATTCACGGATGATGGTGTCCCAGAACAAGATGCCGGGCTCAGCCGAACGCCATGCATTGTGAACGATCTTTTTCCAGAGCACTACCGGATCAATGTCCTTCGTGTAAACTGGATCGTTGGATAACACCGGATATTGTTGTCTGTAGCTTTCGCCGGATTGTACGGCTTTCATGAACTCGTCGTCAATGCGCACAGAAACATTGGCTCCGGTCACCTTTCCTTGTTCCAGTTTAGCGTCAATAAAGCCTTCGGAATCGGGATGTTTAATGGCAACAGAAAGCATCAGCGCACCTCTTCTTCCATCCTGGGCAACTTCCCTGGTGGAATTGGAAAAGCGCTCCATAAATGGTACGATCCCGGTTGATGTCAATGCGGAGTTTTTTACCGGAGAGCCTTTCGGGCGGATATGCGATAAATCGTGACCCACACCCCCACGGCGTTTCATCAGTTGTACCTGCTCCTGATCTATTTTCATGATTCCACCATAGGAATCAGAATCACCTTCATTGCCAATGACAAAGCAATTTGAAAGCGAAGCGATTTGATAAGGGTTACCGATCCCGGTCATCGGGCTTCCCTGTGGAATGATGTATTTGAAATTCTTTATAAGGTCGAAAACTTCATCTTGAGTTAATGGATTCGCATAGCGCTGTTCAATACGAGCAATTTCACTTGCGATACGTCGGTGCATATCGTCCGGATTCTTTTCAAAGATGTTTCCGTAGGAATCCTTCAGTGCGTATTTGTTAACCCAAACGCGGGCGGCAAGATCATCCCCCTTGAAATACTCGAGAGAAGCTTTGTAAGCTTCATCTGCGGTGTAGGTGACTTGTTTTTCAGCTTGCTTTGCTAGTTCCATAATGAAAAGGTGATTAAAGTGATTGCTTCAAATCTAATCAAAATGAATATTTATTCACGTCATTAAAAAATAAAGTTGACAAGAAATACTTATAACGCCTTGATATACAATGATTTTAATTTTTGCGCAACTGAAAAAGTTTACACATTTTAAAAACGTGCTTTCACCTGTTGTAAATCCTTGTTTACCAGCACGTGGCGAATTTACTTAAAACCTCATTTACAGATAGGAGACAGAAGTACCAGGTTGTTCTACTCGCCAGATGGATATTTCGTGTTCAAGAACTTTACGGTGGCCACAATGAGTCCCCTTAAAGCATCCAGATCTACATCTGAAAGTCTCTTGATATAGATACATCCTTTACCCATTTTGAACTTACCAAGGCGCGACAAACATGCCGCATGTTCTTCGGTATCTGCATAGGCATACAGCGAAATGGCGGCTTTCCTGGGCGAAAACCCGACGAGTGGCCAGTCTCCCTCCTGCTTACTTCTGTCCGACTTATAATGGTAGCTTCCAAAACCAATCATCGTTGGGCCCCACATCTTTGGTTCAAAGCCTGTAACTTCTTTCATCAGTTCAAGCAGCTGGAAACCGTCCACTCTTTTTTGTTCCGTATCAGCAAAGTCCCTGATGAATGATACAACACTTGCTTCCGTTTGTTTGGTTTTCAATTCAGCCATAATAAAAGATTAATATAGTGTTTCCTGCTCGGCGCAGTTCAGTGCAATCTACGAGTGATTTTAGCCAGCAGTTCGATGTAATTTACAAGTTTGTTTCGCCACCTGCATATAGGTCCAACGACGATTTGGGCAAATACCCGAACTGGATCAACTCGCGAAGATCTTTGATCACCCTGGTGTTACCCTGATCCATTAATACAATCCTCGAAGCAATGTCCAGCACATTCCGGTAATCGTGATCCGTAATTACAAATCCCTTTACTGCTGCATGTTTTTGGATAATGGTCTTCACCGCCGTGATCTGCAATGGCGATAGCCCATTAAAAGGTTCATCCAGCAGGAGGTACTTCGCCTCGGAATGCACCAGGAGCAAGATTTCTATTAACCGCTTTTCACCGCCGGAGAGCTGCGCTGCCTGCTTTTCGAGATGTGGTTGTATTAAGGGATCAGCCATAACTAAACCCCTGGCAGCTTTACCGCAAAAACAGCTAATTAGGTATTTGATCTTAATGTGGGCCGGCAAGAAGCTATCCTGAGGTAGGTATTTGATCAGATCTCGTCCTGAAAATAAGGAAGGCATCAATCGCTGATCAACGGATACGAACTTGTTATCTGCTGAAAGGGTACCGAAAATAATCTTGAACAATGAGGATTTCCCTGAGCCATTTCTCCCCAGCAGGCCAACAATCTCGCCTGTTTTGCAGGAAAGGAAAATATCATTTAGGACCTGGCGGTCGCCATACTGTTTACGTATGCTGTCGGCATGCAGTCCACTCATAGGAACATAATTGAAAGTCCAACCAGGATGCTCATGATTAGCGTACTCACCCACAGTACCAGGCGGCTTAAGCCAAGGTTGTAATAGAAATAGTATTCTCCCGGACTATTCACTTCATAACTTAGATAATGAAATACAGGTGTTAGAAAAATGAAGGCGAAGCCTGTTCCAATAAAGAATGGTACACTCCCGGAACCCAGCCCTGCCAGAAACAGGGAGAACAGTAATGATGCAACAACCAGTTTCCAATAGAATAGACATAAACCCCTTGCTATGCGCATAGTATAACTTTGAGGAACAAGATAGAAAATAGAATCTATTCTCATACCAGACTAGTGCTTAGAACAACGATCTGGTCCAGCTTTAAGACAAAAGCACGGTAACCATAAAAAATGATTCGCCGACATACTAATCACCAAAGTTCGGCGTATTTATATACGAGAGCGTTAATTAAATGAGGCGGTAATGGTCGGAGATCATTGCCGCTTCTATTTTCTAACAGTTCGATCTCCAAATACCTGCTTTATCCGCTTCAAAGCGCCAAACCGCCCACTGATTTTGCCGATTACATTATCTTCTGCTGCCTGAATGTCGGGAATGCTTGAACCAGACTCCAGTTGCTTCGGATAGATAATCAGGAAGCTGTTCTGCTCGAAATAAGTGATCAGGTAGTGCGGTAATTTATTTAGCTGTCTCAGGTACGAAATGTTATCCTTTCTGGAAGAGATGATTACAAACAAGTCATTCTTCTTAATCTCTCTAGAGAAGATCAGGAAGTCATCCCAGTCGGTAAACTCCTTAAATAACATTGTCAGTTGCGGATACAAGCGTTGACTAGCCACCTGAATCTGTGTCAAGGTATTTTCTGCACCGTAGAAGATCGTCGCAAAGCCGCTTTGTTCTGCAAGGGTAACAATATTACTTAGCCAGTGCAAGAACCCGGGCTCCAGCTCGGCCTTTGGCGGCACCACAACCAACATCCTTTTGATGGTGTTAATTGGCTGATGCGGCTTGTAGATATGCACGGTTTCCCGGACACGTTTTAGGATGTTCTCTGCTTTAAGCCCCAAGAAGTCTGTCCTTGCCGCGTTTTGATGGAGTCCAATAATGACGTCGGTAATGTTGTACTCCTTTATGGTGTAAACAATCCCATTACTTGCGCTTGCATCAAATCGCGTCAGCGGAATGATGGAGTTGTCTGTTGCCGAAGCATGGTTTATCGCTTTGTCCAGCAACTTCTTGCCCAGTTCATGATTCGCCCCGTTGGGGTCTTCTTCGTTTACGACATGCAGCGCAAAGATATCACTGTTGCTTTTCTTAGGTTTAAACATCAGTCCCAGGTCAACCATGCTGGCGATACTTTCCGGGTAAGCCAGTGAAAGCAGGATCTTGCGGTCTTCCGCTCTCGCTGCTTGTTGTGGGGTATCTGCAGCTTCCAAAGCCAGTTTACTGGAAGCACTTTCTACCACAAATGAACTCACTGCACAGCTTACCAGAATCAGGAGAATCGTTCCATTCAAAACATCTTCGTTAAGCAAGCGTATGGGTTCCCCTGTTGGGGCCTCTCCGATGATGATGTTATAACCGACCAAGATGATGGCTAAGGTCGCAGCTGCATGGGACGTGCTCAGTCCGAAAATAAGGTTACCCTCCGTTTTACTTAGCTTAAATGCTTTCTGTGTAAGTTTTGCAGCAACGTATTTCGTCACAATGGCAACCACAGTAATGGTACCTGCAACTTTCAAGGCACCCCAGCCACGTACAATGATGGATACGTCGACCAGCATACCTACGCCCAGCAGGAAAAACGGAATAAACAGCGCATTACCAACGAAGTTAATCCTGTTCATTAATGGTGAGGAGTGCGGCACAAAGCTGTTCAGCACCAGGCCGGCAAAGAATGCCCCGATAATGGCTTCAAGCCCGGCTGCCTCTGCTAAAAACGAAGCCAGGAATACCGTTGCCAGTACAAACACATACTGGGAGACACTATCCTCATACTTCTTAAAGAACCATCGTATCACGATTGGAAACAGAAAGAATACCACGCACACAAATACAATGGAAGAGAATCCGAGTTGTATCCAAAAGGCGCCCGATACTTCATCTTTGGTAATCCCAGCAACACCGGCCAAAATCAATAAGGCAAGAATATCGGTAATCATGGTACCACCTACCGTCAGGGTTACCGCTTGTTTGCTGGATAAGCCGTATTGACTCGCAATTGGGTATGAAACCAGCGTGTGCGTTGAAAACATGGACGCCAGCAGCAGCGAGGATAGAAAACCATAGCCCAGTACGTAGTAGCACGCCAGAATACCCACGATGAGTGGCAGCACAAAAGTTGTAAGTCCGAAAAAGATAATCTTATTCCTGTTCTTCCGGAATTCCGAGAGGTCAATCTCCAAGCCCGCCAGAAACATGATGTATAATAGCCCCACCGTACCAAAAAGTACAATACTGCTATCCCTGCGCAACAGGTTAAGTCCATGTGGACCGATCATAACGCCGGCCAGAATAAGGCCGATGATATGTGGTACTTTTATCTTACTGAAAACAATCGGCGCGAATAAAATTATAAACAGCACGATGGTGAAGATCATTACCGGATTGCTCAGGGGTAAGGAGAAGTCTATACTTAGTAATATCATATGGTCTAATCCTAAAGTTTGTTCAAGTTCAGTCTATAGAAGATTTTACATCCCCCCGCTTGTGTCACCTCACGCCTGCCAACCATATTGCCATTTTCTGCTGGTGTAAGCACGATGGAAATTGTTGTGCCCGCGGAAGAAGCACCTGAATTCAACTGCATATCCTGACCATTATACAAGCCGGTATATAGCGTATTTACCGCGCCATCAGCCAGTCCTTCTACAATAAAGAGATCATTCCGGTAAGCAATGTTCCATTGCTCATTACGCACGTCACCGATAGCTGATCCGGAACAGTTTGTTTCCACACAGGTCATCTTTACCTGCCATTTTCCGGTGAGGTTGGGGTTCACAATGCCTTCGGGCATGTTCGTGTTTGTACTATCCAACATCTGCTCTCGCTTATCCAGCTCCTGCGCTTTAAGATTTAATTCGCGTTCTTTAATAATAAGCGAGTCGCGAAGTTTATCTAAGGCGAGGTTGCGTTCTTTAAGTTTCTGCTCCTGCTCATTGCTGCAGCTGAATAAAAGTATGGTCAAAAGGAAAAGCAAGATTTTCTTCATAGCACGTGAATTTTTCTCAAATATACTGTCTTTTAAATGAACGCATTTCGGCGTCCTTTGTTGGCGGTATTATGCTGTTTCGCAGCTTAGGCCATAGTTTGGATTGAAAATTGCGAAATGTTCAATGTAATAAACCCAGAACCGATGAAAAAGATCAAGCTATTTTCCGCAGCAGACATAACCACTTTACAAGCCCAAATCAACGATTGGTTGGCCATGCATAAGGATGCGCACATCCTGGAAAGTAGCATTACAAGCCTGGCTGCCCCTGCAGGTGCTTTAACTGACGCTGCCCAGAAAGGCGAATATGCCTTCTACTTCTTGTACACGCCCGCAACAGAGCGCGAGGAAGAAAGTGTGATTGCAGCAACGAAACAGCTTCCTGAGGAACTGACCCAAGCCATAAACAACATCACCGAAGCAAACTAAAGGCCTTAGTTTCTGAACCGCTTGCTTAGGTACCTTCTCACCGGAAGGTCGTAGAATCGCATGACCAGATAGGCGAACAGTACCAGCACCACCACCCCACCGATGATTATCGCAGTTACCGTGGCAACATCTGGCTTATAAGTGGTAAAATAGTACAGGAACATCCACATCACCGGATAGTGCGTCATGTACAATGGATAGGAAATGTCAGCCGAAAAACTGCAAAGCTTTTTAAGTGCAGCTGAAGTTGTCGTTCCAGCTCCCAAGGCAATCAGCAGTGGAAAATACAGCAGCACGATCACCAATTCTGCCATCCAGCCCCATGCAAAAGGCACCAGAAAGGCCATAAGCAGTAACGCTGTCATTCCGGCGAAGCCGAGACCAGAACGTATAATCAGGTTGAAGCGAAAAATGAGCATCCCTGCTAGAAAAGAATACGAGATTCTTGCGGCACCTTCCCAAAAGTTGTCGCCGTTCCAACCCCCTAGCAATGATCCGGAATGCTGTGCAACATACATCAACCAGGCTGCAGCAAACAAGCATAAAACCAGGATAACATTCCGCCTAAGTCTAATGAGAACTAAAGCATAAACGATGTTCGCCACATATTCCCAGAATAAGGACCAGGATGGTGCATTTAAGCCGAAGAGATTAAAGAATCGCTCCTCCATTACCGGATAAGGGATCAGGAATATAGCAGTAAAGAATAACGTCAGGATCTTGCCCGCGTGTTTTATGCCTGGTTCTACACCAAAAGGATCAAACAAGTAAGCCAGTAAGCCAAGTACCCCACCCAACACGACAAGTGGATGCAGCCTGATGATTCTGGCTTTAAAAAAGGCCATAAGCCCCATGCCTTTAAGCCGGTCATCATAGGCATATGCCATAACAAACCCAGACAAACAGAAAAAGAAATCTACTGCCAAAAAGCCGTGGGCGATAAAGTTTTTCGTGAAATCTGAATATGCAATTTCCATGAAATGGAAAACCACGATTGCGATGGCTGCAACACCCCGGAGTCCGTCGAGCGTTGAGAAATGATGCTTGGATTGAAGTTTGGTTGTAGAAATTGTTTCTGTAGTCATTTAGTCTAATAAGTGTGTTTTGCCAACTAATATAGGCATATCGATCGATTGAGGCCGTTTTCCCTGCCCCGGCACTTTGTAACGATTATAATAGAAGTGTCAAAATGGACGGAAGACTAAGGCCCTATTGGCTTTAAAGTTACTTTTGGCGCATCAATGAATGCCGCATACACACTAGTCTTATCTCTTTTTCTACTTTTCAATGGGGGACATGGTGCTTTCAAGAAAAGCACGCTGCATAACATTCCTTTTATCGCGGTAGCGCAGCAGGGTGAACACTTGCACAAACACGCCAGCGTTCGCACCAGTAATTCCGATCTGCGCTCGGCTGCACACGACATTGTTTTCATAGATGATAGTAATGATAATCCCGACTCTTCCCTATTCGGAGCATTGGATTTCATCCTGCTGTCTACCTTCTGCATCTTTTTTGCCCTGCGGTTTGGAAGCCGGCAACGCTCGCTTCCACTTTGCCTTTCCCCAAATTATGCAGGTACCTGTAAATACCTGAAATATCGTTCCATAAGGATTTGAGATTGTAGCGCCACCACGACTATCGCGGATGTATTACACATACCGTAGGATTTTCTATTACGCACAATTTTAAAACTTCATGAAAAAAGCAATCATGCTATATGGGCTGCTGGCCCTGTTGTACAATGCTGGATGTACAACAAAAAAACAAGAAAAAATAGAAGTAGGTACATACGCTGTTACCACTCCCCTGATCATGGACACGACACTCACGAAGGAGTATGTGACGCAAATTCAATCTGCAAGAAACATTGAGCTGCGAGCACAGGAAAAAGGATTCCTGCAAGGGATTTATGTCGATGAAGGTCAGTTTGTTAAATCTGGCCAACTTCTGTTTAAGATTATGCCAAAGTTCTATGAGGCAGAACTCCTGAAAGCAGAGGCTGAAGTCCGGGCCTCGGAAATCGAACTCAAGAATACCAAGTTGCTCTCAGATAAGAACATCGTATCTCAGAATGAGATGGCAATGGCGCAAGCAAATCTGGAGAAAGCAAAAGCGGAAAAAGCGCTGGCTAAACTACACCTCTCCTTTACCGAAATCCGTGCACCTTTTGACGGAACCATAGACCGGATTCCTAAGAAGGTTGGAAGCCTGATTGACGAGGGCGAATTATTGACAAGTTTGTCGGATAACGCGCAGATGTTCGCTTACTTCAACGTCTCTGAGCCGGAATATCTGGACTACACCCTAAATGTTAAAGGGAGAGCCAATCGTCAGGTTCGTTTGCTGCTCGCAAACAACCAGGAACTTCCGCAATCCGGAAATGTGGAGACGATAGAAAGTGAGTTTAACCGGGAAACGGGAAATATTGCATTCAGAGCGCGGTTTTCAAATCCAGAACGCGTACTCCGAAATGGACAAACGGGTAAGATTAGAATGATCGTACCCCTTCAGCAGGCAGTTGTAATCCCCCAGAAAGCAACTTACGAGATTCAGGACAAAATCTTTGTGTTTCTCGTCGATAAGCATAACGTGTTGAAATCACAGGCGATTACAGTTTCCGGAGAAATGCCCGACTTGTATGTCGTTAGTGGTGGTCTGAAGGCCACCGACCGGATTCTCCTTGAAGGTGTTCAGAAGGTCAAAGACGATGAGCAAGTTAAACCTAAGTTCGAACCCGCTGCCGAAGTTTTAGCACACTTAAGACTCAAAGCAGAGTAGGCACATTTAACCACCAGACCCTTTATGTTTAACAAGTTTATACAAAGGCCAGTCCTTTCGATTGTCATATCATTGATCATCGTTTTCCTGGGTGTTTTGGCAATCGCGCATTTACCAGTGACGCAATTCCCTTCCATTTCACCCCCAAAAGTCAATATTACTGCCGAATATCCTGGCGCCAATAACGAATTGCTAATTAAATCGGTAATCATTCCTCTAGAGCGGGCGCTAAATGGCGTCCCGGGTATGAAATACATGGCATCCGATGCCGGCAACGACGGCGAGTGTACGATCCAGGTGATTTTCAACCTGGGAACAGATCCAAATCAAGCTTCTGTAATCGTTCAAAACCGTGTTGCTTCAGTCGTGAACAAGCTCCCGCCGCTGGTTGTACGTGAAGGCGTGAAAGTTACACGCGAAGAGTCCAACATGCTGATGTATATCAATCTGTACAGCAAAAACCCAAACCTCGATCAAAAGTTCCTTTACAACTTTGCGGACATCAATGTGCTCTCTGAACTCCGCCGTGTTGATGGCGTGGGCGTCGCTGATATTTTGGGTAACCGGGAATATGCCATGCGCATCTGGCTGAAACCCGATCGTATGCTTGCCTACAAGATTTCTGCAGACGAAGTCATGAAAGCACTCGATGAACAAAGTCTGGAGGCATCACCGGGCAAAACGGGTGAAAGCTCGGGCAAGCGTTCGCAGGCATTCGAATATGTACTCAAATATCCAGGGCGCTACACCACAAAGGATGGCTATGAGAACATCATTTTGCGATCCAACTCTGACGGAGAAATCCTCAGGTTAAAGGATGTAGCTACGATTGAATTCGGCAGTGCGATGTACGACATCTACTCTAACCTGAATGGAAAATCTTCTGCAGCCATAACCGTCAAGCAAAGCTATGGAAGCAACGCTAACCAGGTTATCAAGGATATTAAATCCAAAATGGAAGAGCTTAAAGCAACTTCTTTCCCGAAAGATCTTGACTATGAAATCAGTTATGATGTTTCTAAATTCCTGGATGCATCCATTGATAAAGTCATTCATACGCTTGTAGAAGCGTTTATTCTGGTCGGCTTAGTCGTGTTCGTGTTCCTGGGTGACTGGCGCTCCACGCTTATCCCGGCCATAGCCGTGCCCGTGTCTTTGATTGGAACATTCGTGTTCATGCAATTCTTCGGCATTACCTTAAACCTCATCACCTTGTTTGCGCTTGTACTCGCCATCGGCGTAGTCGTCGATGATGCGATCGTTGTCATCGAGGCCGTTCATGCCAACATGGAGCAAAAGCATCTCTCCGCACGTAAAGCAACAAAACTCGCCATGCATGAAATCAGTGGTGCCATCATCGCCATCACTTTTCTAATGGCTGCCGTGTTCGTGCCCGTAGCCTTCATGTCCGGGCCAGTTGGTATATTCTACCGGCAATTTTCGATAACCATGGCAACGGCGATCATCATCTCCGGACTTGTTGCACTTACACTTACTCCTGCGTTATGTGCGATGATGCTAAAGAATACGCACGGTAAAGCCACGAAAAAGTCGGCAGTTGACCGCTGCTTAGGTGCTTTCAACGAGGGGTTCAACCGTCTAAGCGGCAAGTACGAATCTGTGCTCTCCAGCATCATCACCCGCAGGGCAGTTACCTTCATTATGCTTATCGGATTCTGCGTAGGTATTTTCTTCCTGAACAACAGCCTACCCTCCGGATTTATTCCGAATGAAGACCAGGGTATGTTCTATGCAATTATTCAGACCCCTCCTGGATCATCTCTTGAAAGAACAAATCAGGTGGCGGAGGAACTGCAACACATTGCAGAGGGAATCGAAGGAGTCGCTTCGGTGTCCTCCCTAGCCGGTTATGAAGTGCTAACCGAAGGTACTGGTGCCAATTCTGGTACCTGCTTGATCAATTTGAAGAGCTGGGAAGATCGAAAGAACAGTGTGCATGATGTGATTGAGACCCTCGAGAAACGTTCTGAGGAGATCAATGGTGCTACAATCGAGTTTTTCCAGCCGCCCGCAGTACCAGGCTATGGTGCTGCCGGGGGATTTGAGCTTCGCGTGCTGGATAAAGCCGGTAGCGGTGATTATAAGAAGATGGAGACGGTAACGCGAGACTTTGTCGCCGAGCTCAACAAGCGACCTGAATTATCTGCTGTGTTCACCTTCTACTCCGCCAGTTTTCCGCAATACATGCTCAAAATAGACAATGAACTAGCCCAACAAAAAGGCGTGACCATAGAGAATGCCATGAGCACCCTTTCTACACTGGTCGGCAGCAATTACGAAACCAACTTCATCAAGTTCGATCGGCAATACAAAGTCATGGTGCAAGCTTCTCCAGAATACCGCGCTCTTCCGGAGGACATACTGAAGCTTTACGTGAAGAATGATCACGACGAAATGGTTCCTTTTTCTGCTTTCATGAAAATGGAAAAGGTTTATGGTCTTTCTGAAATTACCCGTCACAACATGTATAATGCCGCAGAAATCAGTGGTACCGCGGCGCCGGGTTACAGCAGTGGTGCTGCAATTGACGTCATTAAAGAAGTTGCTCAGAAGTCGCTGCCCCGCGGCTTTGGTATCGACTGGGCAGGTATATCTAAGGATGAAGTATCACGGGGCAACGAGGCTATTTACATCTTCATGATCTGCCTTGGTTTTGTGTACCTGATTTTGGCTGCGCAGTTTGAAAGTTTCGTCCTCCCCTTAGCCGTAATACTGTCCTTACCTGCCGGAATTTTTGGTGCATTCCTCCTGTTGAAGTTGCTTGGTCTGGAAAACAATATTTACGCACAGGTGGCGATGGTGATGCTTATTGGCCTGCTCGGAAAAAATGCAGTGCTCATCGTGGAGTTTGCGGTACAAAAACACAGTGCTGGCAACTCCGTACTTAAGGCAGCCATGGAAGGTGCTACAGTCAGGTTCCGTCCGATCCTGATGACTTCCTTCGCATTTATAGCAGGTTTAATTCCGCTTGTACTGGCTTCGGGGCCGGGTGCAATTGGTAACCGGACTATTGGTACCGCTGCTGCAGGCGGCATGTTGTTCGGGACGATATTCGGCGTAATTGTCGTTCCCGGATTGTACTACATCTTTGGCACTATAGCAGCAAAACACATCCTCATCGAGGAGGAAGAAGAGAATCCATTAACTGAGGAAATTGAACATCATGTTGAAGTATATTAATCGCAAAATATTAGCACTATCGCTTGCCTGCTTTATGCTGGCAAGTTGCAAGGTACCACAGGTCCTTGAACCTAAGATCACTAATGTTGTGCCTGGTACCTATCACAATAATCCGGATACGGCGAATCTGGCGCAGGTAAACTGGAGAACATTTTTTGGCGATCAGGATCTCTCGAATTTAATCGATACCGCACTCCTCAGAAATCAGGAACTGCAGATCACCCTGCAGGACATTGACATTTCCAGAAATGATGTGCGCCTGAGACAAGCCGCCCGTTTACCCACCGTGGCGGCAAGGCTCGGCGCCGGTCTGGAAAAAGTGGGCAGATACACCAGCCAGGGTGCAGGTGACGCAACAACGGAGATTACGCCAGGGAAAGAAATGCCTGATCCCCTGGCTGAGTTATCCGCTACGATTTCAGCAAACTGGGAAGTTGATCTCTGGAAAAAGCTGCGTAATTCAAAGAAGGCAGCTTTAACACGGTACCTCTCCAGTGTAGAAGGAAAGAACTTTGTACTTAGTAATCTGGTTGCTGAGGTCGCTAATGCCTACTTCGAGCTTGTGGCCCTAGACAATGAGCTAGATGTTGTGCAGCAGAATATTGCCATACAAAAAGATGCACTTGAAATTGTAAAGGTGCAAAAACAAGCAAGCAGGGTGACAGAACTCGCTGTCCAGAAATTCAGGGCAGAAGTTCTTAAATCACAGGGTATCAAATATGATCTATTACAGCAAATTACAGAAACTGAAAACAGAATCAATTTCCTTTTAGCTCGCTATCCTACACCGATCCGCAGAAACAAGGCTAGTCTACAAAATGCGCTGTCTGGCGTAGTAGCATCCGGCATTCCAGCGCAACTACTTGTAAATCGGCCTGACATCAGGCAGTCTGAGCTTGAGCTCCAGGCCGCTAAACTGGATGTTGCAGTAGCACGAGCTGAATTCTATCCATCGCTCGCAGTTTCGGCAAACCTTGGCTTGCAGGCCTTCAAGCCATCTTACCTCTTCAAACTTCCAGAATCACTCCTGTATGGGCTGGCAGGCGATCTTGCGGCGCCTTTAATCAACCGAAGCGCTATAAAAGCGGAATTCAAAACGGCGAACGCCCGTCAGTTGCAGGCCATGTTCAATTATGAGCGTACGGTCTTAAATGCCTACATGGAGGTGAGCAATCAGCTTTCCGGGATCGAGAATTTGGGTAAGCGATATGAACTTAAATCGACACAGGTGGAAGCACTCACCAAGTCTATCGACCTTGCTAATGATCTATTCAGGTCTGCAAGAGCCGACTATTTAGAAGTCTTGATGACGCAACGAGACGTGTTAGAGTCCAGGTTGGAATTAATTGAAACTAAAAAAGCCCAGGTGAATGCGACCGTAAATATGTATAAATACCTCGGCGGTGGTTGGAACTAAGTTACCAATAGTACACGAGGCCCTGATCTTATGTTCAGGGCCTCGTGTATGCTTTTATCAGTTCGCTTTATCCGTTCTAAAAGATACAGCCGGCAATCCAGCGCTGTTCACCAGATTTGCCTCCGGATTGTCTGCCCATGCATAGCGAACAAACTTAGGAGCATCTACCTTTTCAGATGTAACCATCACTTTATCACCCACAATCTTTGCAGTCGCCCAATGAAATACGCCATCAGCACCGGCAAGTGCAAAACCTTTTACCGCAGATCCATCAAGCGTCTTCAATCCGGCACCAGCTTCCTTAAAAGTAACCGTGACCATTGGACCTTGTATCTGGTGATTTTGGTACATCGGGCTATGCGCCCGGATTTGATCTTTATAAACCACTTTCCTGGCCAATAGTGCCAACCTTCTGCCCACCTCCTGTTTATTCTTTGGATGGATGTCATCCGCTTCTCCAATATCCGTAATCACCGCCATACCGGTATTCGGTTCTGCCAGCGTCATCGTCTGTGCTTCTCGTAAGGTCGCCCAATCGCTTTCAGATGGCATTTGCTTACGTTGCATATAATTGGCAAGTTGTACATATAGAAAAGCGGTATTTCCTTGCTGCCATCTGCTACGCCAATCCTGGATGAGCATTGGAAATAAACTTCGATATTCAAGTGGCGCACTTGCATTGTCTTCTCCCTGATACCAAATGAAACCTTTTACCCCATAAGGTATAAGAGGATTGATCATCGCATTGTACAGATACGCAGGATAACGATGGTAGTTCCTGATCATGGGAATAGCCGCCTCTAAATTCTGCTGGTACTTCCATGCGCCAGTGAGGGTTATCCGCTGTTGTCCGTCACCAATGTACATACCTTCCGTCGATGGATTGAAGCCCCCACCACCCCACAAGAAAGCCATACGTAGTGCAATGGTGTTCTTCCCGGGCTTAAGTAAAGCAGCAGGAATTTTATATTTGTGACTCAGGTTGGCGTTCCAAACCGTTTTGGCGATTAAGGCCCCATTTACATAAAGGGTATAGTTCATCTCCGGCTTGCCCAGTTCGAGTTCCAGTTCCTTGCTTTTTAACATGGACTCGTCCAGCGTGATCTCTTTTCTAAGCCAAACAATGCCTTCGAAACCGGCCATATTCATATCCTTCAAAGTCTTGGGCATAACCGCTGATGGCCAGTTCGCATCATCGTATTTCTCTTTCGTGACTTGATTAACTACGCTTTCTGTGGGATTGTAAACGATGTCCCAAAACTTTACAAGATCAAGGCTGTCCTTTATAAAATGTGCAGGTGTAATGGTATCATTAACACGTACACGATCTTTGGTGATGTCGGAGCTAAGGAGTTTCGTCCGGCTCGTCCATGCTTCTACGGGTGTGCCACCCCAGGTTGATTGTACTATGCCAATCGGAATGTTTAGATCTCGCTGAAGGTCACGTGCAAAAAAATAAGCTACAGCAGACGCTGTTTTCACGCCAGCAGTATCCATTGACACCCATGAACCACCAGGTAAGGTATCCTGTAGATGAACCTGTTTTGCATGCGGGACAATGAAGAACCTGATATTAGGGTAACGCCCGTTCCGAATCTCTTTCTGCGCATCCTTGCTTTGGGAAACCTGCCACTCCATGTTGGACTGCCCGGAGGCAATCCAGACATCTCCGATCATGACGTTCTTAAGCTGAATTGATTCCTGCTTTTTGCCACCCTCGTAAACGGAAATCTGGTATGGTCCACCATGACTGAATGCATCCGTCTTCAACTTCCACTTACCATGCACATCAGCCCGGGTAGTGTAGCGCTTCCCTGCAAGTTCTACCGTCACCTGCTGCCCTGCAGTAGCATTTCCCCAAAATGGAATGGGTTGTTGCCGCTGTAGCACCATGTTGTCACCGAAAACTTTCGGCAGGCGAATTTGCGCCTGTGAAAAGCTCGTAATAGCAGATAGGGCTAGCAGGAGCAAAAAATGGCGCGTTACATAATTTATTGCTGTCATAGGGGTATTTAAATCTTTAATAGTTGTAGCCGTTCAATATACGTAAAAGTAAAAGCCACCTAAATAGTTAATCTAAAAGGAATCAAAGGAGTAAAAGCCACCAACATAGGAGACCCGAAAAGCATCACAAGCCTAAATTAGCTGGTAGAGGCTGTGAACCTTGTAACGAAGGAAGCACCCGCTCTGAAGCCGGTAGCAGTTTAAAGGCCTTGTAGCTGTTCATGATGTAAATCATGAGGTCATCCTGGTCAAGTTTATTTAAGGCTTTTAAAGTAGGGCGATATCGAACCATAAAACAGTCAAGTTCTTTGCCTGTCAAAGGTGTCATCGTCTTTACAACACGATCATTGAAGCGGATATCAATCTTACGTTCCAGCTTCTCCTGTTCAAGACGCTTCTTAAAACGTCTTGCAAATCGACCTTCTTTGCTGAAGAATTTGGAAGGGTAGAATGTGAATGGCTTATTCTGGTCAGCACTGATCACTTTGGCTTTTCTGTAAACGTCAGCATATTGAACCTCGGGGTTAAAGGCCTCTCCCTTGATTTCGACTGTATTCAGTAGCTTGTTTTCAATTATAAAATATCGAATAATTGGCTTCATATCTGTAATCAAAAGTGTATCTGGCTTGTAACCGGGCTTGTAAAAGATCAAGACCTGATTAAGCATTGCGGCAATTTTAAAAGCCCCTTTCTTGTCTGTTTGGGTACTTGCACCCGTGTTCTGGTTTGATACCGCGACATCTTCCAGTTTGATGTTTGAAGATCTATCTTTGATAATACCGGATAACATTTGCGCATCAACACCGATCCAAAGAAACAGTAGCACCATAACAAGCGTTAAAACTTTTATCATATATTAAAGATATTGGAAATAGAAGGCCAAACAGATCATTTCACATATTTTAACAACCTGGAAGGCCAACAAAAAGCCTTCCTTTATTACCGGTTTAAGAACAGTGCACAACATGAAATATTTTGTAGACGAAGGCTCCATTGTAAGACAAATCTGGGGAAAGGGCGATACCATTCTCTTCATCTTCGCGGGTTCTTCCGCGGAGTTCGCACTTAACAAAGCGGTAGATTGGCTATACTATACCGGCCGGCTCCCTGCTGACCCTTTAGGGCGCTTGTTCTCCACCGTTTCTTATGCCAGAGGTATCGTCTTTTCCGAAAATGAAGCAGCCCTACAAGTCATAGATAAGATCGCGCATATCCATAAAGCCGTGGAAACTAGTCGCGGTGCAGAGATCCCAGACTGGTCCTACCGGGATGTGCTGTTCATGTTGATCGACTATTCCATCAGGTCATTCGAGCTCCTGGAGCGAAAACTAACACGCAAAGAGAAAGAAGATGTATTTGAGGTTTTTAACAGGATGGGCTTACGGATGGGCATTAAAGATCTGCCCTTAAACTTTGAAGAATGGCAAGTCATGCGACAAGCGCATTTAGAGCAGGACCTCCTGAAAAGTACGTTTACAGTAGATCTTTATCGCCAGTACAGGAAACACCTTGGTCCTTTCCGCTACATGGTCTTAAAACAAGTACAGGTCATGCTCGTGCCGGCAGCGGTTCGCAGGCTGCTTGAGCTTGGAAGCACCCCCTATCTGCTCCCCATTTTGGGCTTGTACAAGCTCACCAGAATAGTAAAACTCGATCAGATCCTACGTAATACCATGCTCCCAAAAGCATACAAGGCTCAGGTGCAGGATCTTGATGCCGGAAAGTAAACCTACAACTTATCGCACAAGGTCTTTGTACACCGCGATACGGTGTGTTCTTACCTGATAAGGTATTTTTTATTTGCTGTTACTCTTCTGAAATCCGATGGCTGTGGAATTCTGCTGCGGCATGTGGCAATCGATACAGTTTTGCTTCAACAACGCGCCTTCTTTCCCCGGCAGCTTTGGATGGCTATCCGCCTGGTGGCAACTCATACATTTATTGGCGTATATGGCCAGGCTTGCAGGCTGCTTCTCATGTATGTCATGACAAGAAATGCAGTCCGCCTTCCCGATAATAAAACACGGACTTTCTTTCAGCAGTTGCATCTGGTTGCCATGCACATCAAGTTCACCACCATTATAGGTGTTGTACTGTGGGATCGATAATAGGGTATCCCCTGGTTCAAATCCGAACTTCGACCCATTTGCCTGCACCTGCGTACCGGAATGACATAACCCGCACATATCAACGCGCCTGCTTAGTGGCAGGTCTTTGTATTTGATCATGTGCGAGGGTCTTTTTTCTTCAGGATTATCCAGGTGGAAGCTTACATGGTCTGCAGCCGGCCCATGGCAGCGCTCACAATCGATACCCGCAATCATGGATCCTTTTACAAACTGTTCCTCCACATTCAGCTGATCTGCAGGCCGGGGTTGTTTTTCGATGTAAGAACTGTGGCATTCCAGGCACCTGGAGATTACCGGCCGCCCGAAGTATATCTGATCATCGGGAAAACCTGGACTATTTACCCATTGGTGTTCTTTGGTGAGGTAGTTCAATGGCATTTGCATCATCTGATTGCCATACCAAAACCCAAAAGTATATGCCCGATGCCCAGATCCGAAGATGATATCCGTACGTTCCGCTTTTACTTCCTTTCCATTTACATAGGCCACCTGGTATAGCGAACCATTTCTTTTTTCGATGCCCACCCGTGTACCCGGATTAAAGACAAATTCATCACCAGGCAAATTC
>Ga0265798_10000141_pt1 | contig 137778 bp, 117 predicted proteins | sample P3T30metagenome_FD_192430 | JGI IMG/M metagenome (GOLD analysis project Ga0265798, IMG submission 192430) | Plant litter microbial communities from East Loma Ridge, Irvine, California - P3 T30 | ecosystem: Environmental > Terrestrial > Plant litter > Unclassified | place: USA: California...
TTGCGCTTCGATCAACTTCGCGTTGCTCGTCAGCGGGAGGCGAATTCTACAGCGTTACAACCGCGTGTCAAACTCTTTTTTCTCACCGCTGTCGATCAACTTTCAATCGACCTCCTTCCTCGCTGACCCTCTCCGATAAACCCTTGCAACCTATTGATCTACAAGGCTTTTTCGTTTCCGTCTGCGCCGGAAGTGGGGCGAATTATAGACACTTCAGAGGGGGCGTCAACAGTTAATTTCAAAATGGTCGAAATTAGTGCTTCAGGCTGGTGCAGAGCTGGTCAACAGCCCTGTAATAGCTATATAGAAGCCCCCAAAGCGAACGACGCTTCTATATATAGCTAGATCACGCCCGCCTCCCGCAAGGCCAGGACCTCATCTGCGCCCAACCCCAGTACTGCCTGAAGCACTTGCGTGGTGTGCTCGCCCAACAGCGGAGGTGCGTTTCGATATTCAACCGGCGTTTCGGACAGTCGAATCGGACTGGCCACCTGGGCAACCTTACCGCCAAGCACATGCGGCAACTCGATAGCCAATCCCCGCGCCAGAACCTGCGGGTCTGCAAACACTTGAGCCAGATCGTTGACAGGCCCGCAGGGTACGCTTGCTGCGCCCAGCTCGTTGACCCACTGCGCCGTCGCCTTGAAGACAGTAGCCTGCCGGATCAAAGGAATCAGCTCGGCACGATTCGCCACCCGCAGCTTATTAGTAAGGAAGCGTGGGTCATCCGCCCATTGGGGCTGACCGGCCACCTCTGCGAACCGTCTGAATTGGCTGTCATTGCCCACCGTCAGGATGAAATCACCATCTGCGGTAGGAAACGCCTGGTACGGCACGATGTTGGGATGTGCATTACCCAGGCGCTTCGGAGCAACACCCGTGGTCAGGTAATTCATGGCCTGATTGGCCAGACAGGCAACCTGCACATCCAGCAATGCCATATCAATGTGCTGGCCGATGTCGTGCTGATCACGATGAGCCAGCGCTGCAAGGATCGCCGTCGTCGAATACAGACCGGTGAGAATATCAGTCAGCGCAACACCTACCTTTACCGGGCCGGCGCCTTCACTTCCATCAGCCAGGCCGGTCAGACTCATCAGACCGCCCATTCCCTGAATCATGAAGTCATAGCCTGCGCGCCCGGCATAAGGGCCGCTTTGACCAAAACCGGTGATGGAGCAGTAGATCAATCGAGGATTGATCGCCTTGAGCGCGGCGTAATCCAGCCCATAGGCCGCCAGCCCACCGACTTTGAAGTTTTCGATGACGATATCGGACCTGCCAGCCAGTTCACGCACCAGCTTCTGCCCTTCCTCCCGAGTGAAATCAATCGTCACGGACTGCTTGTTACGGTTGGCGGACAGGTAATAAGCAGCCTCTGTTGTGTTCTGACCCTTCGCATCCTTGAGAAACGGCGGCCCCCAGGAACGAGTATCGTCGCCACAACCAGGTCGCTCGACTTTAATGACATCAGCCCCCAGGTCGGCAAGGATCTGCCCCGCCCAAGGACCGGCCAGCACTCGGGACAAATCCAGCACCCGAACATGCGAAAGCGCACCCATGATCAGCCCTCCTTAATAGAAGGCCTGAATGCCGGTCTGCGCACGACCCAGGATCAGCGCGTGCACGTCATGAGTCCCTTCATAGGTATTGACCACCTCAAGGTTGACCAGATGACGCGCAATGCCGAATTCGTCAGAGATACCGTTGCCGCCCAACATGTCGCGAGCCATGCGCGCGATGTCCAGAGACTTGCCACATGAGTTGCGCTTCATGATCGAGGTGATCTCAACCGCCGCAGTACCTTCGTCCTTCATCCGCCCAAGACGCAGACACCCTTGCAAGGCCAATGTGATCTCGGTCTGCATGTCGGCGAGCTTCTTCTGGATAAGTTGGGTGGCCGCCAATGGCCGTCCGAACTGCTGACGATCCAGCGTGTACTGCCGTGCCGTGTGCCAGCAAAACTCGGCCGCACCCAACGCACCCCAGGAAATACCATAACGGGCCGAATTCAGGCAGGTAAAAGGCCCCTTGAGGCCGCGCACGTCAGGGAAGATGTTCTCTTCAGGCACAAATACGTTGTCCATCACGATCTCGCCGGTGATTGAGGCGCGCAAACCGACCTTGCCGTGAATTGCCGGCGCACTCAGACCGGCCCAGCCTTTCTCCAGCACAAAGCCTCGAATATCCCCGGCGTCATCCTTGGCCCACACCACGAATACATCCGCGATCGGGCTGTTGGTGATCCACATCTTGCTGCCGGACAGGCGATAACCGCCTTCTACTGTTCTGGCCCGGGTAATCATCGCCCCCGGGTCAGAACCATGGTTGGGCTCGGTCAGGCCGAAGCAGCCAATCCACTCACCAGACGCCAGCCTGGGCAGGTATTTCTCTTTCTGGGCCTGCGTACCGAACTCATTGATAGGCACCATGACCAGGGACGATTGCACGCTCATCATCGAGCGGTAGCCCGAATCAATGCGCTCGACCTCACGGGCAATCAAGCCATAACAGACGTAGCTCAGGCCACTGCCACCGAATTCTTCTGGAATGGTGGCGCCCAGCAAACCGACTTCTCCCATTTCGCGAAAGATGGCCGGATCGGTCTGCTCGTGACGAAAGGCTTCCAGCACACGCGGGGCCAGCTTGCTTTGAGCGAATTGCTCGGCAGTGTCGCGCACCATGCGCTCTTCTTCGGTGAGCTGTTGATCCAGTAGCAATGGATCGATCCAGTTGAAGCTTGCCTTGCCGCTCATAAACCATCCTCACGTGTGCCGATTGTTGTGAGGATGATCCTAGACCCGGATCACTCACCCGACAAACGAGGATTCATCAAGCTGCTGTGCTAATTTCTCACTCCGTAAGCAAAACCTGAGCCCCAATAACCAGTCATCAGTGAGAATAAGGTACATGAGACGCAAAATACCCAGCACCACCGCTCTGGTGAGTTTTGAGTCTGCCGCTCGGCACGAGAGCTTCACCAAGGCGGCGCATGAGCTTTCCCTGACCCAAGGGGCAATTTGCCGCCAGATAGGCGGCCTTGAGGAATACCTCGGCGTGGAGTTGTTCAGACGTTCCCGACGCGGCGTGAAACTGACCGAGGCCGGACTCTCCTACAGTCGACGCGTCGCCACACAACTGGATGCGGTCGAGAGAGACACGTTGTCAGTCATGGGCCAACAAGGCGCCAACGTGATTGAACTGGCGGTCGTCCCTACCTTTGGCACTCAGTGGCTGTTGCCACGCCTGAAAGACTTTCAGCACAAACACCCCGACGTGACCGTCAACCTGACCAACCGCACGCGGCCGTTTCTGTTTGCCGACACCGACTTCGACGCAGCCATCTATTTTGGCGATGCTGACTGGTCCGGTACTGAAGCCCATCGTTTGATGAGCGAAAACTCGATGCCGGTCTGCAGCCCCTCGCTCATGACTGGCCGAGACAGCCTCGAAGCGGATGAACTGGCCGAACTGCCTTTGCTGCAACAAACCACCCGCCCCTATGCATGGCGTCAGTGGTTCAACGCGCAGGATTTGAATGTGGCGCGGGACATGACCGGACCGCGATACGAGCTTTTCTCGATGCTTGCCCAGGCAGCCATACACGACATGGGCGTTGCACTGATCCCGCCCTTTCTTATCCAGCGCGAGCTGCAAGAAAAACGCCTGGTAATTGCCAACGCTCATTCGCTACCCAGCAACAAGGCCTACCACCTGATGATCCCAGAGCGAAAGGTCGAATCCGCTTCGATGCGCGCGTTTCGAGACTGGCTGATTGATCAGGCGATGAGCTACAGCCTGCCAAATCAGAGGAGTTGAGTCGCAGGTAAAAACGTAGTGCAACTCAAAAACCCCCTACAGATGTAAACTTTTGTCGCATAAAGAGAATCTGCCACTTCCTGCCAAACCTCGCCAAATCCCCAGTGTTTAAAGGGGGATATGGCAATAAAACGTATACGCTGCCTTTGCTGCAACAACAAAGCAAAAAAGCAACGTTTTAGCGCCAATACTCCTGAAATACCCGTAATCAAAGGCCAAAACTGTAATAGTGCGACCATAGGTCACAGGGTGACTTGTAGTTAATTTATAGTCTCGTTACAGAATATGTTGAAGCCAATGAACTTCGACTGCAAAATGCGCCGCTCCCTGTTTTCAGGCGCTTGCATTGTCAGCGACATGATTTCTGGAGCGTGCCGATTAGCCTCCCAGGCACCAACCGCAGTGCATTGGGCTATTACTGAATACAAGAAGATCCAGCAGGAGATTTGCCGTGCACATTGGTGTTCCTCTCGAAACCCAAACGGGTGAAACACGGGTTGCTGCCACCCCGGAAACGATCAAGAAGCTGATTGGCCAAGGACATACCGTCACGGTGCAAAGCGGCGCAGGTATTCAGGCCAGCGTGCCGGACAGTGCTTACGAGGCCGCAGGCGCCATAATCGCAGGCGCGTCAGAGGCCTTCGCCGCAGAGCTGATTCTCAAGGTCGTGGCGCCGAATGCCGATGAGCTGGCGCTGATCAAGGGCGGCACGATAGTGGTCGGGATGTTGAATCCCTTCAACAATACAGTTATCGCCAACATGGCCGAACGCGGCCTTACCGCCTTCGCCCTTGAAGCCGCTCCGCGCACCTCCCGCGCGCAGAGCCTTGATGTGCTGTCCTCGCAAGCCAACATTGCAGGCTATAAAGCTGTTCTGCTCGGCGCTCAGCATTACCCTCGTTTCATGCCCATGCTCATGACTGCGGCTGGCACCGTCAAAGCCGCTCGTGTGCTGATCCTCGGCGCAGGCGTTGCGGGTCTTCAGGCCATTGCTACCGCCAAACGGTTGGGCGCGGTGGTGGAAGCGTCCGACGTGCGCCCCGCTGTCAAAGAACAGATCGAGTCGCTCGGCGCCAAGTTCATCGATGTCCCATACGAGACCGATGAAGAACGCGAATGCGCGGAAGGTGTGGGTGGTTACGCCCGACCGATGCCAGCCAGCTGGATGCAGCGCCAGGCCATCGCCGTACATGAACGCGCCAAGCTGTCGGACATCGTTATCACCACCGCGCTCATTCCCGGCCGCAAGGCACCCGTATTGCTCAGTGCCGATACCGTCGCTCAGATGAAACCCGGTTCGGTAGTCATTGATCTGGCTGCGGCGCAAGGTGGCAATTGCCCGCTCACCGTGGCCGATCACGTCACTGTCGAGCATGGCGTCACCATTGTCGGCCATACCAATCTGCCTGCTCTTGTCGCAGCGGACGCTTCGGCCCTGTATGCACGCAACCTGCTGGACTTCATGAAACTGCTGTTCGACAAGGACGGCACGCTCTCGATCAACCTGGAAGACGACATTGTCGCCGCGTGCCTGATGTGCCGCGATGGCCAAGTCATCCGCAAGAACGGCTGAGGACATATACATGGAAGACTTGATCTCCCCCGGCATCTACAACCTGATCATCTTTGTACTGGCGATTTATGTCGGTTATCACGTGGTCTGGAACGTTACGCCTGCCTTGCACACCCCACTGATGGCCGTGACCAACGCCATCTCCGCCATCGTGATTGTCGGCGCCATGCTCGCTGCAGCATTGACGGTCACGCCACTGGGCAAGACGATGGGCACGCTGGCCGTCGCGCTGGCAGCCGTTAACGTATTTGGCGGTTTTCTTGTCACCCGGCGGATGCTGGAAATGTTCAAGAAAAAAGCACCCAAGGTGAAGGATGAGGTGCAGAAGCAATGAGCATGAACCTGGTAACACTGCTGTACCTCATCGCCTCCATCTGCTTCATTCAGGCGCTCAAAGGATTGTCCCACCCCACGACCTCGCGCCGAGGCAACCTGTTCGGCATGCTCGGCATGGGTCTGGCCGTCATTACCACGATCGGGCTGGTGTTCAAGCTGGCAGCAATGTCGACCGCTGAAGGCACAAGCGCCGGGATCGGTTATATCGTCGTAGGGCTTCTGGTGGGCGGCACGGCGGGCTCGATCATGGCCAAGCGCGTCGAAATGACCAAGATGCCGGAGCTGGTGGCCTTCATGCACAGCATGATCGGTCTGGCGGCGGTATTCATCGCGATTGCCGCAGTGGTCGAGCCTCAGTCGCTGGGGATCGTTCGCAATCTGGGCGACGCCATTCCGGCTGGCAACCGACTGGAACTGTTCCTCGGCGCAGCCATTGGCGCAATTACCTTCTCGGGCTCGGTGATCGCCTTCGGCAAGCTGTCGGGCAAGTACAAGTTCCGGTTGTTCCAGGGCGCGCCGGTGCAGTTCAGCGGCCAGCACAAGCTGAACCTGATTCTGGGCCTTGCCACGCTGTTCTTCGGCCTGACGTTCATGTTCAGCGGCAGCCTGACGGCTTTTGCGATCATGCTGGCGCTGGCGTTCGTCATCGGTGTGCTGCTGATTATTCCGATTGGTGGCGCCGACATGCCGGTGGTGGTCTCGATGCTTAACAGCTATTCGGGCTGGGCGGCTGCCGGCATTGGCTTTTCGCTGAACAACTCGATGCTGATCATCGCCGGCTCGCTGGTGGGCTCCTCGGGCGCGATCCTGTCCTACATCATGTGCAAGGCCATGAACCGGTCGTTCTTCAATGTGATCGGCGGCGGCTTTGGTGGCGCAGCGCAGGCTGAAGGGCCAGCCGGTTCAAAAGAGGCACGCCCGGTCAAGTCCGGCTCGGCAGACGATGCAACCTTCCTGCTGACCAACGCCGACACGGTCATCATCGTGCCGGGCTACGGCCTGGCGGTCGCACGCGCGCAGCATGCTCTCAAAGAGCTGACTGAAAAGCTTGTGCATCACGGCGTGACCGTGAAGTACGCGATCCACCCGGTCGCCGGGCGAATGCCAGGTCACATGAACGTCCTGCTGGCGGAGGCCGAGGTGCCTTACGATCAGGTCTTCGAGATGGACGACATCAACTCCGAGTTTGGTCAGGCTGATGTGGTGCTGGTACTGGGCGCCAATGATGTGGTCAACCCGGCTGCCAAGAACGATCCCAAATCACCCATCGCCGGCATGCCGATCCTTGAAGCGTTCAAAGCCAAGACCATCATCGTCAACAAGCGCTCAATGGCCAGCGGCTATGCGGGCCTGGATAACGAGCTGTTCTATCTGGACAAAACCATGATGGTGTTCGGAGACGCCAAAGAGGTGATCGAGGACATGGTCAAGGCCGTCGAGAACGCATGACGTCCGCTGCGTAAATACAGCCCCGGTTCGCTGGTCGACCGGGGCTTTTTACATTCTGTGCAACAGTGTTTTACGCTGAAAGCCTCCATTTAGAGCCTCCAATGCGACCTTGGTAGCAGGACGAGAAACCCTCAACTCTCTAGACTTGTCTCTCGCTTTTACCTCCGAGACAGAATCAATGTACCGTGACCGTATCCGCCTGCCCTCTTTGATGAGCAAGGTAATGAGCGCAGCCGACGCCGCTGCCTTGATTGAAAATGGCATGACTGTCGGCATGAGTGGCTTCACCCGCGCCGGCGAGGCCAAGGCTGTGCCACAGGCCCTGGCCGAGCGCGCCAGGGTCACGCCGCTGAAAATCAGCCTGATGACCGGTGCCAGCCTGGGTAACGATCTGGACAAGCAACTGACCGAATCCGGCGTATTGTCCCGACGCATGCCCTTTCAGGTCGACAGCACACTGCGCCGGGCCATCAACGACGGCACCGTCATGTTCATTGATCAGCATTTGTCCGACACCGTCGAACTGCTGCGCAACCGGCAGATAAAGGCTGTGGACCTCGCGGTTATCGAATGTGTGGCGATCACCGAGGAAGGCCATCTGGTCTTGAGTACCTCCGTGGGCAACTCGGCCAGTTTCGCCATTCTCGCCAAACAGGTCATCGTGGAGATCAACCTGTCTCAGCCGCTGGAGCTGGAAGGTCTGCACGACATTTATATACCGAGCTACCGTCCGACGCGCCTGCCGATACCGGTGCTTGAAGCCGACTCGCGCATCGGCAGCCATGCAGTGAAGATCGATCCGGCCAAGATCGTGGGCATCGTCATCAGCAATCAGCCTGACTCTCCTTCCACAGTGCTGCCACCCGACGTCGAAACCCAGGCCATTGCCAATCACTTGGTGGAGTTCTTCAAGAAAGAAGTCCGCGAAGACCGGCTGACCAATACGCTCATGCCTCTGCAGGCCGGTATCGGCACCATCGCCAATGCGGTGATGCATGGCCTGCTCGATTCCCCATTCCATGACATGACCATGTACTCCGAGGTGTTGCAGGACTCAACGTTCGACCTGTTCGATGCCGGCAAGCTGAGCTTTGCCTCAGGCAGCTCCATGACGCTGTCCGCGTCCAAACATGCGCAGGTGTTCGCCGACTTCAATCGCTACAAATCCAGGCTCGTGCTGCGTCCTCAGGAAATATCCAACCACCCAGAGGTCATCCGCCGCCTAGGGATTATCGGGATCAACACCGCGCTGGAGTTCGACATTTACGGCAACGTCAACTCCACTCACGTGTGTGGAACACGAATGATGAACGGCATCGGTGGCTCTGGCGACTTTTCACGCAATGCGCACCTGGCGATCTTCGTCACCAAGTCGATTGCCAAAGGGGGTTCGATTTCCAGCGTAGTGCCCATGGTCAGTCACGTGGACCACACCGAACATGACGTCGATATTCTAGTGACCGAACAGGGACTGGCGGATCTGCGCGGCCTGGCGCCCCGCGAGCGCGCTCGCGCCATCATCGATAACTGCGTGCATCCCGACTACCGCGATGCGCTGAACAGCTACTTCGATGCGGCCCGCGTCCGTGGCGGACACACACCTCATCTGCTGAGCGAAGCACTGAGTTGGCACACTAACCTTGAGGCGCACGGACGCATGCTGCCTGTGTGAGTAGGACAGTTTGAAGTGAATATGTGCTTTCCTGATCCGTTTCGCGAACTGCATCAATTGGTTTTAGAAAAACTGTACTTCTGTACCGGTCATAAAACTGCCTCAAAAGGTAAAATCCACCACCCCAGACCGTGAAATGCACCACAAAGGTGCCGACCAGTACAGTTGCCCCATTTATGAACAAAACAGTGCCCTTTAACAGTTAACTGAACCCTTACAATACAGATGAACTGTGTCTATTGAAGCTGGCCAATCAAGAGGAAGATGGGCACCAGTCAAGCAACTCACTAATCCCGCCACAAGCGGAAGGAAGTCACACCATGGAACGTACAATCAGTTCCGATCTGTTCAAAGAAAGCACCCTAAACACTGCAACTGGCTCCTTGCCTCTGCGCGTATTCGCTAACCTGATGCTTTGGCAGCGTCGCCTCTCCAGCCGCCATCAACTGGCTCGTCTGGACGCACGTTTGCTGGCTGACGCCGGTATCAGCGAATCCCAGCGTTACGAAGAGCTGAGCAAGCCGTTCTGGCGCTAATTGAGCGCCCGCTGGTCCCGGACTCCAACAGTCCACCGCCAGCAACTCGAATTGCTTAACACAAGGCCCGTCCATGAGACGGGCCTTGTCGTTTCTGGCTGTATTCGTCTGAAGACTGAGAGTGCGACAAGTACAGTTTAATATGTTACGAAAATCAGGCAGTACAGTTACCAAATACCTGTAGCCGTCCGGCCTTTCAATGACGCGCAACCATGACAAGGGCTGCGCGCCTGGGATAGGCTGCAAGCCACTTCTACCCTTGCTGCTGACCGCTGGCAGCCAAGGTTTCGATATCCATGCTTTACCCCATTGATGGAACCCGACCATGTCTTTGCTCCGTACCCTTGGCGCTGCCTTTTTGCTGACCGCTGCCGCCAGTGCAAATGCTTCCAGCTTTATCGTGACCACCGACACGGTAGTGGGCGCGGTTGCCGCATCGACCGACGCCACGTCCGACGTTTCTTCCTCGCTGAAAGACGACAAGATCGTTCGCGCAGCGCGTGACGAGGCTGCCAGTTTTGTAGCCAGCGCAGGCGAGATTCGTGGCGTTCAGCTTGAAGGTGCACTGCAGCACATTCGTCAGCAGATGCCCCAGTTGCAAGCGACCGACGCACAACTGGCCCAGGCCATTCTGGCGATCTGACGAGTCCTTCCCCGGCAGCGATCCTGCCGGGGTAGCCCTGGCTTGAGCATTGCGCTAGCCTTGGCGCCTGTTTTGCCGGTTCGTGAAAGCCATGCGTTTATTGCACCTTCTGTTCATCACACCCCTCGTCAGCCTGATCTGTATCAGCCCGGCCCAGGCGTTCGATACGACGACACAGAGCCTGGTGAAAACCGGGTACGTCACCAGTCAGGTCACGACAGCCCCTTTCGATAACAAGTTGATCATGGCCGCTCAGGACGATGCTGCAGCGTATGTTGCCAGCGACGGACAGCTGCGGGGCGCAAGGCTCGAATCTGCCCTGCACGCCCTGCGTGAGGCTCATGCAAAACTTCATGCCAGCGACCTTGAACTGGCCCAGGCAATCCTCGTCCAATAGCCACCTTGTCCCTTTGTCCAACTGGAGACGTTAATAAATGCGTACCCCGCTGATTGCTGTTTCCCTTGGCCTGTTGTTGATGGCCGACTTCGCACAGGCCCAGACAGTTGTGGCCACCAGCAACATCATTGTTCGCGCTTTCGGTCGCACCATCGACTTCACGTCCGACACCACCACTTCGATCCGCGACTCCAAAGTTGTGATCCAGGCCAAGGACGACGCCGCCAGCTACGTGGCGAGTAACGGCGACATTCACGGTGCTCAGCTGGACGCTGCTTTCGATACGCTGCGCGCTCGCGTACCAGAAGCACGCAGTGCCAGTGACCAGACGCTGGCTGAAGCAATCCTCGCACTGTGAGGCGCCTTGGCGTCTGGCTACTTGCTGGTGCGTTGTCGCTTGTCGGGACTAACGCCTTTGCCAGTCTCAGCCTGGAATTACAGGCTGACGGTCTCGACAAAGCTCAGCAGCAAGCCAGCCAGACGCTGCTTGACGAAGCCATGCGCAAACTGCCGCCCAGCTTCGTTCAGGCGCTTGACCGCAAGATCGAGGTCAGTTGGTCCAGCGACATGCCAAACAACGCCTACGGGCAGGCAGCCGGCCCTTATCAGCTTTACCTCAACAGCAACCTGCTGGCTTCGCTGACCGATGGCTCAGCCGCAAACAACCAGACAGGTCGGCCACATGGCACCGTTCGCCGGGAAATGCTCGCCACTGTCCTGCACGAACTGACCCACGTCTATGATCGCGCTCGCCTGTGGTCTCCCGCAGAACGTACCGCAATCACCCGCTGTTCGCGCAGTAACAGCTCTTTGGGCAACGTTGGCCTGCCCGACAGTTGCCGTGGTCAAACTGAACGCCGCTTCACGATGAGCGATGACCCGCGTCTGCTGGACCTCGCAGGCTGGCAGCAATATGTCGGTCGTCGTGGCGAACGCGAGCAACACAACGGCCAAGTGGCACGCAGCCCCGATATCTACGAGACCACCAGCCCGCTCGAGTTCGTGGCGGTGAACATGGAGTACTTCCTGCTCGACCCGGCCTACGCCTGTCGCCGTCCAGCCTTGTACGCTTATTACAAGGAACGCTTTGGCTGGGCACCCGAAGCCCGGGACGCATGCCCGACGTATTATCCATACCTGAATGCGGGCAGTGACTTCGGTAGAGAGCCGCTGGGTAAGCTGGACCCTGAGCGGGTGTATGCCGTTGATTACCTGTTGGCCGAGGCAAACCAGAACTGGGTCAGCCGTTGGGGCCACAGCATGTTGCGTCTGGTCATCTGCAAACCGGGTCGGCCTCGCGGGCCAGACTGCCGGCTGGACCTTGATCAGCATCTGGTGTTGTCGTACCGCGCCTTTGTCGGCGACGTTCAGCTATCCAGCTGGGATGGTTTGATGGGCGCCTACCCTTCCCGGCTCTTCGTCCTGCCATTGGCGCAAGTGATTGACGAGTACACCAAGACCGAACTGCGCAGCCTTGCGTCAGTGCCGATCACACTGTCTCGCGCCGAGATCGAAGGTCTGGTGCAGCATGCTGCGGAAATGCACTGGAGTTACGACGGCAACTATTACTTCCTCTCCAATAACTGTGCGGTGGAGAACCTCAAGCTGCTGCGCAGCGGTACGCACAATCCGAAATTTGTGGGCCTGGACAGTATCCTGCCCAACGGACTGCTGGAAGTATTGAAAGGCCGGGGCCTCGCTGATACCAGCGTGCTGGACGACCCGAAGGAAGCGCTGCGCCTGGGTTATCGATTCGACTCGTACCGCGACCGCTATCAAGCCATGTTCGAGATCCTCAAGAAGCATCTGCCGATCAAACAGGACACGGTCGAAGAGTGGTTGACGCTACCAGCCAGCGAACGCAGGCAATGGTTCGAAAAAGCCGATCTGCGTACCAGCGCCGCCATGCTGTTGTTGGAGCAGGCGAGCCTGCGCCGACAATTGCTGTTGGCTCAGGACGAGGTCAAGCAGCGTTATCTGGGCGCTCGGGAGCAGAAGAACGGTGGCGTTTCCAAGGCCACTGCCACGCTGCAAGAGCTGTTGGCCAGTAGCGGCTTTCTCAGCCGACCCGCAGAGTTGCTGGGCACCAGTGGCTATGGTCTGCCGCAAGCCGGGGAATGGCAGCGACTGGAGAGCGAAAGCAGTCAGCGTCAGAAGCAACTCAAGCGTCTGACAGGCGATCTGGATACAGAGGTGCGTGCCTTGCTGGGGCCGGAGCGCGCCAAGGAGATCGCGGCGAACGAGGCCAATCTCAAACAGATGGGTGAACACGTTCGCGCACTGCACAAGGCGGCTGGCGGTTTGCAGTTACCGTGATCAGCGGCTCTTCTTTTTAGGCTTCAAATATTTGGTCAGGCCCTGGAACCAGATTACCAGGGCCGGGTTGCCCTTGATCTGGATGTCCTTGTCCTGAATGCCTTTCATGAAAGCCAGTTGCTTGTTTTTGGCTTGCATCGTTGCGAATCCAAAGGCTGCGTCGCGAAACGAGATGGCAAATGCCGGCTCTGAGACCCGGCCCCTCGCGCTGCTGATGCGTTGATCACGAACCACGAAGTGACGCGCGACTTTGCCGTCGGCGGTCTGCAGCTGGAACGTAAGGTCTTTGCCTGCCAGTTGCTGCTGAAAAGCGGGATTGTTACGGCTGGCTCGTGCCATCAGCAGCCCCAGCATCCAGAGAAGAAAACGAAACTTCATACATCTGCCTCAGCGCGAAACGATTCGATGGAATGGCGCGGCAGTGTAGCGGGTTCTTTGCGTTAATCCTGTAGGACAAAACGCTTTTCGACGACGATCGGAGCGAAACACCTGTACTTCGGCAGAAGCACCGCCTGTCTCGAGGCGGCGCTCAGGCGAACCGTCAGCGGATGCTGTTGATGCTGCCTTTGTGGCCTGTCACTTTCACGTCCACTTTCTTGAAAATGAAGTAGTCCTTGACGCTGACTTCATAGCGCGGCGCCACGATCAGATCGGCACCGGAGGACTTCACGGCCTTGTAAGCCGCTGCAGCCTTGGTTGTCGAAACAGGATCAGGCAATGCCAGGCCAAGGCCACCACCACCCGCACCGCCGTAGGCAACGCCATCGGCGAATTGAGTATCGCCGCCGATGCTCAGGAAATTGAACAGGATGTTGGTGGAGGATTCGCCAGTGATGGTGCCGCCCACTTTGACGTCAGCCTTGAGATCGGTTTTGACCACACCTTCCAGCGGTGCCGTCGGCTGGCTCACGTTGTAGCTCACGCAACCACTGGTAGCGGCGATCAGGGTTGCAACGGCAGCAGACATCCATAGCTTTTTCATTCGTGACTTTCCCAAATATGTGCACTGCGGACCGGAAGGGTCAGCGGGAGCAGGACTTTAAGGGAACGTTCACGCAGAAAAAGTCAGGCATGGCTGCGCTGTAGGAAGGCAGTCGGACACATTCAGGTAGGAAATTTCTTAGGGGAGGTAGGACCAGCCCCTCGCGAGACCGAAAATTCGAGGTGATATAAAAAACGGGCACCCGATGTCATCAGAGGTGCCCGTTTTCGTGACCGCTCGCCTCCCGCCAAGGCGCGCAGCCGGGGTCAAGGATTTACGCTGTCTTTCAGAAATTTCCCTGGCTTGAAGGCGACAGTGTTGCTCGCCTTGATTTTGACTGGCTCACCCGTTTGCGGGTTTTTGCCGGTCCGCGCACCGCGATGGCGCTGCAGGAATGTACCAAAGCCAACCAACGTCACGCTGTCCTTGCGATGCAGGGCGCCGGTGATTTCTTCAAGAATCGCGTTAAGGACGCGGCTGGATTGTTCTTTGGTGAGATCCGCCTTTTCAGCAATGACGGCTGCGAGTTCAGGTTTACGCATTATGAAGCCTCTTTTACGGTTTTTGTTTTTATGTCCTGCGCTGCTTATAACGAGCAGTAGCAAGGTGCCGCGACGGCTCTACGTAGCGGCAGACGGAGTCGAGGATGGCATGCCGACGTTACCCGCGCCAGTGCGTGGGCAACGTTTATTGGAAGAAAAAGGCGACCTATCCGACAAAATGACCACAAGTCATGCCAATAACGCAGGTAGAACCTTGTTAAGTGCGAGTTTTTCCATAACGGCGGCGCCAGTCAGCGCATAGCCCAGCACATTCCCCTCGGCGTCGTGACACAGTGCCTTGATGTCGGCCCCCTGCCCTTCGACGCTCCATGTGCCGTTTGAACCCAGCGGCGGTGGCGATACCACCAACGGGCAGGCAGGCGTTTTTACGGTAATCGGCATGGGCCCGTACTTCACGGCAGTCGGGGTGCCAGCCAACGTTTGAGCGAGGGCTCGGGCACAGCTCATAAGAGGCATGACGTAAAGCAGGTTCAGACCATCGACTTCAGCGCAGTCACCCAGCGCGTGGATATTGGCGTGGGATGTCTGCAGCTGACGGTCGACCCGAATGCCTCGACCGACCTGCAAGCCAGCGGCAGCGGCCAGATCAACGCGTGGGCGCAAGCCGATCGCAGACACTACCAGATCGCAGTCAATGACCTGCCCATCCGACAGATGCGCTTGCAGCCCGTCCCCGACGCGTTGCAGCCGCGTCAGTAGAGGCCCCAGATGGAAACGGGCGCCCAGGCTCTCAAGCCCTTTCTGCACAGCTGCGGCGGCCGCAGCGGGCAACAGGGTCGGCATCACGTGTTCGCAAGGCGCTACCAGATCGACTTCGTAGCCGCCCAGGATCAAATCGTTGGCAAACTCACAGCCGATCAGCCCTGCGCCCAGAATCAGGACGCGGCGCTTGCCTGCCGCTGCAGCCCGAAAGCGCGCGTAATCCTGCAAATCATTGATCGGGAAAATCGCATCGCTGGCGTCACCGTCCACCGGCACCCGAATGGTTTCAGCGCCCCATGCCAACACCAGGTCGCGGTAGTAGACGGCTTCTTCGCCAATCCACAAACGCTTGTGGCCGGGGTCTATGCCACTGATTCGGGTGTGAGTACGCACCTCGGCCTTGAGCTGGTCGGCCATGGCCCCAGGCTCTGCCATGCTCAGGCCGTCGGCTTCCTTGTTCTTGCCAAAGCCCGTCGACAGCATGGGCTTGGAATACGAACGGCCGTCATCGGCCGTAATCAGCAGCAGCGGAGTTTCGCCGTCCAGCTTGCGAAACTCCCGAGCAAGGTTATAGCCCGCAAGGCCGGTACCGATGATGACGACAGGTGCGCTCATTGCTTTTTCCCAAATAGAAGAATCAACCGATTTCAATCATTTCAAAGTCCATTTTACCGACGCCGCAATCAGGGCAGAGCCAGTCTTCTGGAACGTCCTGCCATAATGTGCCGGGCGCGATGCCGTCATCAGGCCAACCATCAGCTTCGTTGTAGATAAGGCCACAGACAATGCATTGCCACTTTTTCATGGTTCGTCTCTCTCAATTCAGGCTGGTACAGGCATTACGGTCGATCGCCGCTTGAACGGGCGTTGTACTGATCGACAGCCTCGGATGCAAGCCTGTTTGTGTCACTCGCCGTTTTGGCGACCGTCGGTCGGGCGTACCAATCATGCTAAGCTCGCAGCCTCGTTGGCTGCCGACAATGACTTACCGTGACCCAGCAAAACCCCGCTTTCATTACCCCTGACTGGCTTGAGCGCGAGCAGTTGATCGATGCGCCAGCGCCGGTCATTCTCGACTGGCTGTTCAACCAGAATTCCCTGACACGCCGCTTGAATGACCTCTCCAGCGGGGGCTTCAGTGTTGCACCGGTATATGAAGGCTGGCAGCGCTTGCGCGATGACGAATGCGAGGCGCTGGAGCTGCCCGTTTCCAGTGAGGGCTGGGTGCGCGAGGTGTACTTGCGGGGCAATGGCGCGCCGTGGGTGTTCGCACGCAGCGTAGCGGCTCGTGACGCGTTACAGGACGGTGGTCTGAACATGGGTGAGCTGGGTACCCGCTCGCTGGGCGAATTGCTGTTCACCGACCCGGCATTCGCGCGTGGCAAACTCCAGGTCTGCCGTTACCCTGATGCCTGGCTGCCTCAAGAACAGATCACTCAAGGCCTGTGGGCTCGTCGTTCGCGCTTTCGCCGTGGACCGCTGAGCATACTGGTCGCCGAAGTTTTCCTGCCCATCTTCTGGACCGCGATCCCGAACGAGGAACCCACCTGATGTACCTGTCGTTGCTCAAATCGCTGAACCGGCTGAACCCACGCGCCTGGGACTTTATCCAACTGACACGTATCGACAAGCCTATCGGCATCTACCTCTTGCTGTGGCCGACCTTGTGGGCAGTGTGGATCGCTGGCAAGGGCGCGCCGTCGCTGGCAAACGTGCTGATCTTCGTGGTCGGTGTGTTCCTGATGCGTGCAGCTGGCTGCGTGATCAATGACTACGCCGACCGCAAGGTGGACGGCCACGTCAAACGAACCGAGCAACGCCCGCTGGTCAGCGGCAAGGTTCAGGCACGCGAGGCGTTGGTGCTGTTTGCGGTACTGGTGGGGCTGAGCTTTGTGCTGGTGCTGTTCACCAACAGCACCACGATCTGGCTGTCATTCGGTGGCCTGGCGCTTGCGGCCTGTTACCCCTTCATGAAGCGCTACACCTATTACCCGCAGGTGGTGCTGGGCGCTGCGTTTTCGTGGGGCATGCCAATGGCGTTTACCGCAGAAACCGGCGAACTGCCCGCTGCCGCCTGGTTGCTGTACATCGCCAATCTGCTCTGGACCGTGGGTTACGACACGTACTACGCCATGGTGGACCGCGACGATGATCTGAAAATCGGTGTGAAATCCACCGCCGTGCTGTTTGGCGATGCAGACCGCGTAATCATTCTGACGCTGCAAGGGTTAGCACTGGGTTGCCTGATGCTGGCTGGCGCACGCTTTGAGCTGGGCACATGGTTCCATCTCGGCCTGCTGGTGGCGGCCGGGTGCTTTGCGTGGGAGTTCTGGAGCACACGCCGCCGTGAGCGAGATGCCTGCTTCAAGGCGTTTCTGCATAATCACTGGGCCGGGCTGGCCATCTTTGTGGGTATCGTTGCCGATTACGCACTCCGTTGACGGCCAGGCTGGCTGGCCGCCAGTCTCAAGCGTTACGGCTTGGCGATGTGCCAGACGCCGCCCTTGCCCTCACCCTCGACGTCGCCAGCCTTGGCGTCTTTGATAAAGGTGTACAGCGGCTTGCCGTCGTAAGCCCACTGGCGGGTCTTGTCGTCACGGGTGATGACGGTCCACTTACCTTCAGCCGAGCTGTCCGCGGCAGCGGCGAGAGGCGGCCAGTTGACGGCGCATTGCTCGTTGCAGACCGATTTGCCTGTGGTGTCTTTGTCAAAGGTGTAAAGCGTGAGGCCTTTATGGTCGACCAGTTTGCCGCCCTCCGTCATGGCAGGCTCGGCGGCGAAGGCCAGTCCAGACGACGCCAATGTGGCAGCAACCAGCAAACTCTTGAGTACGTTAGAGACGTTAGCCATCAGGTACATCCTCTTTTTGTCATGGAAATGCGTTCGAGAGAGCAACGCAAGCTTAGCCCCGTAAACAGCGCGCGTGATAGCCTCACCGCTGCTTGTCACACGACTGCAATAATTCCGTTATCTAATGCGCCCCAAGACAGTTAAATGACACGAGGTTCGAGCATGGTTGGCAGAAGCATTCTGATCGTTGACGACGAAGCGCCTATTCGCGAAATGATCGCCGTTGCGTTGGAAATGGCTGGCTATGACTGTATCGAGGCCGAAAACTCACAGCAGGCTCACGCGATCATCGTGGACCGCAAACCGGACCTGATTCTGCTCGACTGGATGCTCCCCGGCACGTCGGGCATCGAGCTGGCGCGCCGCCTCAAGCGTGACGAACTGACCGGAGACATTCCGATCATCATGCTCACCGCCAAGGGCGAAGAGGACAACAAGATCCAGGGCCTGGAAGTCGGCGCAGATGACTACATCACCAAGCCTTTCTCGCCTCGTGAACTGGTTGCACGCCTAAAGGCTGTACTGCGTCGCGCAGGACCGACTGACGGCGAAGCGCCGATTGAAGTGGGCGGTCTGCTGCTCGACCCGATCAGCCACCGGGTGACCATCGACGGCAAGCCTGCCGAAATGGGCCCGACCGAGTACCGTCTTCTGCAGTTTTTCATGACCCACCAGGAACGTGCCTATACCCGTGGGCAATTACTGGATCAGGTCTGGGGCGGCAATGTGTACGTCGAAGAGCGCACCGTAGACGTTCATATCCGCCGTCTGCGCAAGGCCTTGGGTGATGCTTACGAGAATCTGGTGCAAACCGTGCGCGGCACCGGCTACCGCTTCTCGACCAAGAGCTGACAGCTACTCCGTAGAGGCAGGGCAGCGGCCAGTGGGCACCAGACTAGGATGTACCTTTAATTGAACCAAAATTGGCATGGCACCCTGATACGCCACATGTTGTTGCTCATCAGCGCCTGCCTGTTGGTGGGCCTGATCAGTGGACACTATGGCTGGAGCCTGGCCACTGGCCTCGGTGTTTATCTGGCCTGGACACTCAAACAACTGCTGCGCCTTCACGAATGGCTGAGCAGCCACAAGGCTGACGAACCCCCGCCAGATGGTTATGGCCTGTGGGGCGAGGTCTTCGACAGCATCTACCACCTGCAACGCCGTGATCAGCGCGTGCGGGGCCGCCTGCAAGCCGTGATCGATCGGGTGCAGGAATCAACTGCCGCCCTGAGGGACGCGGTGATCATGCTCGACAGCGAAGGCAATCTGGAGTGGTGGAACCGCGCAGCCGAAACCCTGCTGGGCCTCAAGACGCCTCAGGACAGCGGCCAACCCGTGACCAACCTGGTGCGTCATCCACGGTTCAAAGAGTACTTCGCGCTGGGTAACTACAGCGAACCGTTGGAAATCCCGTCACCGACCAACGACCATCTGCGCATTCAGTTGTTGATCACCCGCTACGGAAACAACGAGCATCTGATGCTGGTGCGCGACGTGACACGTATCCATTTGCTGGAACAGATGCGCAAGGACTTCGTCGCCAACGTATCTCATGAGCTGCGCACACCGCTGACGGTCATTTTCGGCTATCTGGAAACCCTGCTCGACAACGTGGAAGAGGTTAACCCGCGTTGGGTCCGGGCCTTGCAGCAGATGCACCAGCAAGGCGGACGCATGCAGACGTTGCTCAACGACTTGCTGCTGCTGGCCAAACTCGAAGCCACCGATTACCCGTCGGACAACCATCCGGTACTGGTCAGCACCTTGCTCAAGACCATCAAGGCCGACGCGATTGCCTTGTCGGGGAGCAAAGAACAGCAGATTCACCTGACGCTCGACAGTGAGGCATGCCTCAAAGGCAGCGAAACCGAGCTGCGCAGTGCGTTTTCCAACCTCATTTTCAATGCCGTGAAATACACCCCGGCGCAGGGCATCATCCGCATTCGCTGGTGGGCCGACGAGCGGGGTGCGCACTTGAGCGTGCAGGACTCAGGCATGGGGATCGAAGCCAAGCATCTGCCAAGACTGACCGAACGGTTCTACCGGGTAGACACCAGCCGGGCCTCCAATACCGGCGGCACTGGCCTGGGACTTGCGATCGTCAAGCACGTACTGTTGCGCCATCGTGGCACCCTTGAGATCAACAGTGTTCCAGGCAAGGGCAGCGTTTTTACCTGCCATTTTGCCAGCAGCCAGCTCAGCAAAGCTCCAAGCCTGGATCCAGACTACTAGGCAAGCCCGCTTTCAGCGGCTACATTGCCGGGTTCAAGGCGCTGTCTGCGGCGCAGCACTTCCCCCTTTTAGTTAGAACGGACCCCGTAAAACCCCACCATGGACCCATCCCCTAGTTTTAACCTGTCTTCACTCTTCGCCGATTTCGGCATGATTCTTTTTGCTCTGTTTCTGGTCCTGCTCAACGGTTTTTTCGTTGCGGCCGAATTCGCCATGGTCAAACTGCGCTCGACCCGCGTCGAATCCATCGCAGATCAGAACGGCTGGCGTGGGCATATCCTGCGCAAGGTACACGGCCAACTGGATGCCTACCTTTCGGCGTGCCAGCTGGGTATCACCCTCGCCTCCCTCGGGCTGGGCTGGGTGGGCGAACCCGCCTTTGCGCACCTGCTTGAGCCGCTGCTTGCCGCCATGGGTGTGGACACGCCGGAGCTGATCAAGGGCGTGTCGTTCTTTACCGCCTTCTTCATCATTTCGTACCTGCACATTGTGATCGGCGAGCTGGCACCCAAATCCTGGGCCATTCGCAAACCCGAACTGCTCTCGCTGTGGACGGCTGCACCGCTGTACCTGTTCTACTGGCTGATGTACCCGGCGATCTACCTGCTCAACGCCAGCGCCAACGCGATCCTGCGGATTGCCGGTCAGGGCGAGCCTGGCCCGCATCACGAGCACAGCTACAGCCGCGATGAACTGAAGCTGATTCTGCACTCCAGCCGCGGCCAGGACCCAAGCGACCAGGGCATGCGTGTATTGGCATCTGCCGTGGAAATGGGCGAGCTGGAAGTGGTCGACTGGGCCAACTCGCGCGAAGACCTCGTGACTCTGGACTTCAACGCGCCGCTCAAGGAAATCCTCGCCCTGTTCCGCCGCCACAAATTCAGCCGCTACCCGGTGTACGACGCCGAGCGTGGCGAGTTCGTCGGTCTGCTGCACATCAAGGACCTGCTCCTTGAGCTGGCGGCTCTGGACCATATCCCCGAGTCGTTCAACCTGGCCGAAGTGACGCGACCGCTGGAGCGCGTATCGCGGCACATGCCGCTGTCGCAGTTGCTGGAACAGTTCCGCAAGGGCGGCGCGCATTTCGCCGTGGTCGAGGAGGCCGATGGCAAGATCATCGGTTACCTGACCATGGAAGACGTACTCGAAGTGCTGGTGGGCGACATTCAGGACGAACACCGCAAGGTGGAGCGCGGCATTCTGGCTTACCAGCCCGGCAAACTGCTGGTGCGTGGCGACACACCGCTGTTCAAGGTCGAGCGTCTGCTGGGCATCGATCTGGACCACATTGAAGCCGAAACCCTGGCGGGCCTGATCTACGAAACCCTCAAGCGGGTGCCGGAAGAAGAAGAACAGATGGAAGTCGAAGGCCTGCGGATCATCATCAAGAAGATGAAAGGTCCGAAGATTGTGCTGGCCAAGGTGCTGAAGCTCGATTGACCGGTGCGCGGGCCACCACGCCCGCGCAGTCAGTTCCCGCCCACAGCGAAGTCAGGCAAACTCTGCACCGGCTGGGCGAACTCGTAAGGGATGGAGACCAGCTCGTTGCCCAAGTTGCGCTGCACCACAAAGTGCAAATGCGGGCCCGTACTGTTGCCGGTGTTACCAGAGCGAGCCAGCGCAGTACCGACGATGACGTGCTGACCCTCATTGACGCTGACCGAACCGCGCATCAGGTGCAGATAAACGCCCATCGTGCCGTCATTGTGCAGTATCCGCACAAAATTCCCCGAAGCGTTCGATCCCTTGCCCGACTGACTGTTTTCGATTTTTACCACCGTGCCGCCGCGCGCCGCGATGATAGGCGTGCCTTCCGGCATGGCGATGTCCATGGCATAGCGCCCCTTGACCCCATAGTGGCTGTATTTGCCGCCCGGCCCCTGCGTCAGGCGGAACGGCCCGCCGATCCATGGCAGCGGATACCTGTAGGCCTGCACAGAGCCTTTCGGGTCCCCGAGCGTGGAAGTCAGCATCGAGGCGTAGTTCATTGCCTTGTCGGCGACCTTGGGGCTCAGCACTACGACCCGCTCGTTACTGCGCGCAGGGATGGTCCGGCGTAGCGTCGATGAAGCGCCTGCCACACCCAGCACGTTCTTCACGTTAGAGAGTTTCAGTTCCACCTCGACCGGCGCATACAGGTCATTGCGCACGTAAAGGCTGTGCACGCCTTTTTCCCGGCGGATACTCAGGTGCACCTGCTGCTCGATTCGCTCCACCATCCGGTCACGGAACACCAGCACCGACGAACCCGGCGAAGGTCGGTCAGAGAACGATACGACACCATTGGCATCCGTGGTCTTGTAGATCGTGACAGCCCCGGCCATTTGGGTGGCCAGTGTCAGGGCGATCAGGATCAGCAGGCGTTCAAGCATCAGGCAGGTTCTGGTTCATGGCGATGGGTGCCAAGCCTAGCAGCCTTGACGCCACAAGAGGACTCAACGGTATCAATCGGCAACAGAGCAGGCGTCAAGAAATGCGCGCCAGAGGGGAAAGTCATGAACATCGAAAAGGCCGTCCCGTCTCAGGAGCGGCCCTTCAAGGCTGTCAGGCGCCCGGAACGAAGTGCTTCTGCGCGGTGCCGCGAGCAATCAGACGCGACAGGTAGTCGAGCTTCTGCGCATCCTGATCGACGAAACGGAAGCTGACCTGCAGCCATTCGCTGTCAGGTTTCTGCTCAAACGCGGCGACAGAGTGCAGATAGCCGTTCAGACGGGCAATTTCGTTGCTCTCGCCCTGCTCGAGATCCAGCACTGCGCTGTCGAGCACTTGCGGCATGTTTTCGCTGCAGCGCACGACCAGTGTCGCTTCTTTCAGGCTCAAGCCTTTGATGACGCAGGACTGAATTCCGTTGGGCAAACGCAACTGACCCTGACCACGGCCTGCTGGCTCAGCAGTCTTGGCGACCACCGGCGGAGCCTTGGCAATGCCACCGGATGCGGCAGGCGCAGGTGCTGAACGCACGACTTCAGCCTTGCCACCGGTCAACGCGCTCAGCGAGTCATTCAGCGGGGAGTTCATGCGGGCCGGAGCAGTAGACATGACAGCGTCCAGCTTGCCGACCTTGGCCAATGCCTTTTTGACCTTGCTCAACAGTTGTTCATTGGTAAACGGCTTGCCGACAAAATCACTGACGCCCGCCTGGATGGCCTGTACGACGTTTTCTTTGTCGCCACGGCTGGTGACCATGATGAACGGAACGGTTTTCAGGTAATTGTCTTGCGCGCGGCACCATTCCAGCAGTTCAAGGCCGGACATCTCGGGCATTTCCCAATCGCACAGGATCAGATCGAACGTCTCTTTGCCCAATAACGTTTGAGCCTTGCGGCCGTTGACTGCGTCCTCGGTATGGATTCCGGGAAAATAATTGCGCAGCCCTTTCTTGACCAGGTCGCGAATAAACGTTGCGTCATCCACCACCAACACACTGACCTTACTCATCGACACTCCTGCGGACGTGTTCACCTTTCAGGCGAACTGCGATATGCCAACACGCCCTTTATTTCGGCAAGCATAGCGTTGACTGATAGCCAACTGCCATATTGATTGACTGCGCCAGGAGATTTAATCCGCAGGCGACTGGAAAAATGCTCGTCTGCACAACGAAAAACGCCCGACGAGTGCCGGGCGTTTTCTTGCAGGCAATCTTACTTATCGTCAGCGTCGTCCGGAACATTAGCCTTTTCGCTCGATATGCCCTGAACCTCTTCCTTCATACGCTTGAGGCCCATGTGACGCACATCGGTGCCGCGCACCAGATAAATTACCAGCTCGGAGATGTTACGGGCGTGGTCACCGATGCGTTCCAGCGAGCGCAGCACCCAGATCACGTTGAGTACACGAGAGATCGACCGAGGGTCTTCCATCATGTAGGTCGCCAGCTCGCGCAGGGCGGTCTTGTACTCACGGTCGATGATCTTGTCGTACTGAGCGACCGACAGGGCCAGTTCTGCGTCAAAACGAGCGAACGAGTCGAGCGCATCGCGCACCATGTTGCGCACCTGATCGCCGATGTGCCGCACTTCGACGTAACCGCGTGGTGCCTCGCCTTCTTCGCACAACTGAATGGCACGACGGGCGATCTTGGTGGCTTCGTCACCGATGCGCTCAAGGTCGATCACCGACTTGGAGATGCTGATGATCAGACGCAGGTCAGAAGCCGCAGGCTGACGACGAGCCAGAATGCGCAGGCACTCTTCGTCGATGTTGCGCTCCATCTGGTTGATGCGGTCGTCGACTTCACGAACCCGCTGCGCAAGGCCCGAGTCGGCCTCGATGAGCGCGGTGACCGAATCATTGACCTGCTTCTCGACCAGCCCACCCATTTCGAGCAAATGGCTGCGAACATCTTCGAGTTCAGCGTTGAACTGTTGGGAAATGTGATGCGTGTGGCTGTCTTTGTGGATCATGCTAGATGTCCTTGGAACGTCCGGTTAAATGCGAAAACGCAGCAGTGGTTCAGGTCTGACGAAGCACGTCCTAGCCATAACGACCGGTGATGTAGTCTTCCGTCTGTTTTTTTGCCGGGTTGGTGAACAACGTGTCTGTGTCCCCGAACTCGACGAGTTTGCCCATGTACATGAACGCGGTGTAATCCGACACCCGAGCCGCCTGCTGCATGTTGTGGGTGACGATCACAATGGTGTATTTGGATTTCAGTTCGTAGATCAGCTCTTCAACTTTCAGCGTCGAAATCGGATCAAGTGCCGAACAGGGTTCGTCGAGCAGCAGCACTTCCGGCTCCACGGCGATGGTTCGAGCAATGACCAGACGTTGCTGCTGACCACCGGACAAGCCCAACGCCGACTCATGCAGTCGATCCTTGACCTCATCCCACAGTGCAGCGGCTTTCAAGGCCCACTCGACCGCTTCGTCGAGTACGCGCTTTTTGTTGATGCCTTGAATTCGCAGCCCGTACACCACGTTTTCATAAATGGTCTTGGGAAACGGGTTCGGCTTCTGGAACACCATGCCGACGCGACGTCGCAGCTCCGCGACTTCCTCGCCCTTGGTGTAGATATTGTGGCCGTACAGATTGATTGCACCCTCCACACGGCAACCGTCCACCAGATCGTTCATACGGTTGAAGGTGCGCAACAGTGTTGACTTGCCACAGCCCGACGGTCCGATGAACGAGGTCACCTTCTGTTTGGGAATATTGAGGGCGATGTCGAACAGTGCCTGTTTCTGGCCATAGAACAGATTCAGGCCGGGCACTTCGATGGCGACCGTCTCTTCGGCAAGGTTCAAGCCTTGCTTGTGACGCCTCAGGGCCGACATGTTCATGCCGTGAGTCGGGCTTTCATGCTGCATGGATTGCTCCTCTGCGAACCATTCGTTTCATAGAGCCGCCCGCCTTGTTCAGGGGTCGGCAACAGGATCAGTTGTCGAGCGCCTTGTACTTCTCTCGCAGGTGGTTGCGAATCGCGACCGCCGACAGGTTGAGCAAGGCGATCACCAGCACCAGCAACAGCGCCGTGGCATACACCAGCGGCCGAGCCGCCTCGACATTGGGGCTCTGAAAGCCCACGTCATAAATATGGAAACCCAGGTGCATGATCTTCTGATCGAGATGCAGGTACGGATAATTGCCGTCCAGCGGCAGCGATGGGGCCAGCTTGACGACACCCACCAGCATCAGCGGTGCCACCTCGCCTGCTGCTCGTGCCACGGCCAGAATCAACCCGGTCATCATGGCCGGGCTGGCCATCGGCAGGACAATCTTCCACAAGGTTTCGGCCTTGGTTGCACCCAGCGCCAGCGACCCTTCGCGCAGGGTCAGCGGAATGCGCGCCAGCCCTTCCTCCGTCGCCACGATCACCACGGGAACCGCCAGCAAGGCCAGCGTCAGCGATGCCCAGAGCAAGCCCGGCGTACCGAATGTAGGGGCCGGCAACGCTTCGGGGAAGAACAAGCGGTCCACCGAACCACCCAGCACATAGACGAAAAAGCCCAGCCCGAAGACCCCATAGACAATGGCCGGCACACCCGCCAGGTTGTTCACGGCGATGCGGATCAATCGAGTGAGCGGCCCTTGGCGGGCGTATTCCCGCAGATACACCGCTGCGAGAACACCGAACGGCGTCACGATGATCGCCATGATCAGGGTCATCATTACGGTGCCGAAAATGGCCGGAAAGATGCCCCCTTCGGTATTGGCTTCGCGTGGATCGTCGCTGAGAAATTCCCACAACTTCTGGACGTAGAACTCCAGCTTGGTAAAGGTACCCATCGCATTGGGCTGATAGGCATGGACCACCTTGCCCAGATTGATCTCGATCTCTTTACCATTGGCGTCGCGAGCCGTGAGGCTGTCACGGTCGAACGCCTGGTGCAGCGTGCCGAGGCGCTCTTCGATTACTTTGTAACGCGCATCCAGTTCAGCGCGCTCGACCGCCATGTCCGCTTGCGCGGCCGCGTCCAGCCTGCCATCGAGTTCCAGCTTGCGGGCCTGAAGACGCAGGCGTTCGATGCCGTGGTTGATGGCGCCAATGTCTTTCTTTTCCAGCGCGTACAACTCGTCAGCCAGCTTTTCGACGCGCTTGATGCGTTCCTGCAGCGTCGGCCAGGCAGCGTCGCCTTCGGCCACAATCTTGCCGCCTTCTTTGACGTTGACCAGATAGCCGTAAAAATTGCCCCACTCGCGACGCTCAAGGGTCATGAGATCAGCAGGACGGCGTTGATCCGTCAGCCATTCACCCAACACCCAGGTGAAATCGCTGGGGTTGATGTCCCGGTTGCCGACCTTGAACAACTCGCGGGTCATGAACTCAGGGCCAGTATCGGGCACCGGCAGTCCAGCCTGTTTCAGGCGGGCACGCGGTACTTGTTCATGCTCGACAAGCTCACCGATCAAAACGTGCTTTTCCTGACCGGGCACGTCGTATTGCGCGGCCACCAGATCGGCAGGCCAGAAATGGCCCAGACCACGCACGGCAATCACTGTCAGCAGGCCGATGGTCATGATCACTGCGATGGATACGGCGCCCGCACTCATCCAGACGCCAGGGGCGCCGCTACTGAACCAGCTCTTGAGGGAGTTCCGTTTCACGAACTGCTACCTTCCTTAAAGCGACGAGTATTGCTTGCGCAGGCGCTGACGAATCAGCTCTGCAAGGGTGTTCATCACAAAGGTGAACATCAGCAGCACCAGCGCGGCCAGGAACAGCACACGGTAATGACTGCCACCCACTTCAGACTCGGGCATTTCCACCGCCACGTTGGCCGCCAGCGTGCGCATGCCTTCGAACAGGTTCATGTCCATGATCGGTGTGTTACCCGTGGCCATCAGCACAATCATGGTTTCACCTACCGCTCGCCCCATGCCGATCATCAAGGCCGAGAAGATCCCCGGGCTGGCGGTCAGAATCACCACCCGTGTCAGGGTTTGCCACGGCGTCGCGCCCAAGGCCAGCGAGCCCAGCGTAAGGCTGCGCGGCACGCTGAACACGGCGTCTTCGGCGATCGAATAAATGTTCGGGATAACCGCAAAGCCCATGGCAATGCCGACCACCAGTGCGTTGCGCTGATCATAAGTAATGCCCAGATCCTCACGGATCCAGGTGCGCATGTCGCCATTGAAGAGCCAGCTTTCCAGATGCGGGCTCATGCTCAGCGAGAACCAGCCCACCAATAGCACGACCGGGATCAGGATGGCGCTTTCCCAACCATCGGGCACCCGCAGACGGATTGAATCAGGCAGGCGAGTCCAGAAAAAGCCCGCCAAAAGAATGCCAATCGGCGTCAGCAGCAACAGGCTGAAAACGCCCGGCAGATGCACTTCCAGGTACGGCGCCAGAAACAGACCGGCAAAGAAACCGAGAATCACGGTCGGCATCGCTTCCATCAGCTCGATCACCGGCTTGACCTTGCGACGCATGCCCGGCGCCATGAAATAGGCCGTATAGATCGCGGCGGCAACGGCCAGCGGGGCGGCCAGCAACATCGCGTAGAAAGCGGCTTTCAGGGTGCCGTAGGTCAGCGGTGCGAGGCTGAGCTTGGGCTCGAAGTCGGAGTTGGACGCGGTGGATTGCCAAACGTACTTGGGCTCGTCGTAGTTTTCGTACCAGACCTTGCCCCACAGCGAACTCCACGACACCTCAGGGTGCGGGTTGTCCAGCGTTAACGGCAGCAGCGTGCTGCCACTTTCGACCAATACCTGATTGGCCCGCGGCGAAAGCGCCACGATACCGGGGCCGTCTACCACTTGATCAACCAGCAAAGTGCGATGAGCGGTGCTGTGAAAAACGCCCAGCTTGCCCGAGGCATCGAGTGCGATGAAGCCTTTGCGGCGCTGCTCGGGGCGAATCTGGACAATGGGAGCGCTGCTCATTTTGAAGTCGCGAACACGCATGAGGCGCTGTTCGCCGTCCGTATCGCGCGCCATGAACCACTGGCTTATATGGCCCCTAGAGTTGCCGATAATCAGCGAGATGCCACCGACCAGTTGTGAGCTGGCGGTGATCTCGGCATTACCGTCTTCCAGTAATTTGTAGCGGCCATTGAGCGTGCGATCACGCAAGCTGAAAACGTCGGCCTGCGCCCGGCCGTTGATCACGTACAACCATTGCTGGCGCGGGTCGATATAGATCGCTTTGACCTCGGCCGACATTTGCGGCAGCTCAATGCGGCTCTGCTCGCGGGTCACCTCGCCCGTCATCATGTTTTCGGTCTGTTCAAGCGCAATGACGTGCAACTGAGTGCCGGTAGAGCCGGCAATTTTCAGGCTTTCGCCGTCCGCACTGACCGTCACGTGTTCGACCGCACGACCTTGTTCGTCCAGCACCAACGGGGTTTCGCCATATGGCCAGGCGACGCTGGGCGTGATGGTTTTCTGGTTATCCGGGTAGGTCGTCAGGTAAGAGTGCCTGAAAATCAGCACCTGGCCGTTGGACAGACCCAAGGCAATCAGCGGCGCGCCCGGCTGGTCCTTGCCGATCGAGACGACCTTGGCGCCGGCCGGCAGCGGCAGTGCGACGCGTTGCAACAACGCACCGTCCTGGACATTGAAGAAGATCACCTCGCCCTTGTCAGAGATCCGCATGCCGATCTGGTTCTGTTCTTCAATCGAGATCATCAGCGGCTTGCCGGCGTCCTGCATCCAGGCGGCGCTCAATGGCGATGCAGCAGTCAGCGTCGCCCCTTTGAACAGTGGCGCAACCACGTAGGCGAGGTAGAAGAAGATCAAGGTGATGGCGGCGAGCACGGCAAGGCCACCGACAGCAACGTACCAGTGAGTCAGACGATCCTTGAACGCACGAACACGGCGCTTGCGCAGCATCGCAGGCGTATTGAAGTCGATACGCTCTGGCGGGGGGCTTTGATTCTTCACTGATTTGGCCAACTCATTCATGCGCACACACCGTAGCGGTCTTGTATGACAAAAACATTACAGCAACGTGACGCAAGAAAGCCCACCGTCCAACAACTTGGCGGTGGACTGCTCCAGGGTGACAAGGCCCGTGCTCCCAGAGGGATGGCATCGAGCCCCGCTTGTTCGATTACTGCTTCGCCGCTACGCCACTGGCGCCCTGCAGGCCAAGGTCACTCAACGCCTTTTCCACCACCCGCGCAGGCAGCGGAATGTAACCGTCTTTCACCACCACTTCCTGGCCCTGCCTTGAGAGCACCAGCTTTATGAACTCTGCTTCCAGCGGGGCCAGCGGCTTGTTGGGAGCCTTGTTCACATAAACGTACAGAAAACGCGACAACGGGTACGTGCCATTCAGGGTGTTGGCCTCGTTGTCCTCGACAAACTCGCCGCCTTCTTTCTTGGCCAGCGGGACTGTTCTGACGTTTGAAGTCTTGTAGCCGATACCTGAATAGCCAATGCCATTAAGCGAATTGCTGATGGAGCTGACCACCGAAGCCGAGCCAGGCTGCTCATTGACGTTGGGCTTGAAGTCGCCTTTGCACAACGCCACTTCCTTGAAATAGCCGTAGGTGCCCGACACCGAGTTACGGCCAAACAGCTGGATAGGCTTGCCTGCAAGGTCACCGGTCACCCCGACATCGCCCCAGGTTGTCGCGTCAGCTTTGGCTCCACATAGACGGGTCACCGAAAATATCGCGTCCACTTGCTGAAGGGTCAAACCCTTGATGGGGTTGTCCTTGTGAACGAACACGGCCAGCGCGTCCACCGCCACCGGAATGGCCGTCGGCTTGTAACCGTGTTTCTGTTCGAATGCCGACAGCTCGCCGTCCTTCATTCTGCGGCTCATGGGCCCGAGGTTGGCAGTGCCTTCACTCAGCGCAGGAGGCGCAGTCGATGAGCCAGCAGCCTGAATCTGAATGTTCACGCTGGGGTATTCTTTTTTGTAGGCCTCGGCCCACAAGGTCATCAGGTTTGCCAGGGTGTCAGAACCCACACTGGAGAGATTGCCCGACACACCGCTGGTCTTGGTGTAGGCCTTGATGGCAGGGTCGACGGCAGCGAACGTATTGGCAGCGGCAACTCCGGCGGCAGCCAATGTCAGTGCAGTCATCAAGCTCTTGAGTGTCATCCTTGCGCTCCTGGCAGGGGTGTAGAGGTCCACGACCCCCTGAGAAGGTCGATGTTGTGACCACTCTATGAATTGATTGTGACAATAAGATGAAAAGGCCATCACCCTTGATCAGGTGATGGCCTTTCGTGACGAACACGGTGCTGCGGCGTGCCCGAGAATAACCGTCAGCGTTTTTTCGACAACAGAAAAACGCCGATCGCCATTCCCACGCCACACAGGATTGCTACATACCAGGACGGCCCCATCGGGCTGTTCTTGAGCATGAACGTCACCACCATTGGCGTCAGACCGCCAAAGATGGCGTAGGCCAGATTGTAAGAGAACGACAGGCCTGAAAAACGCACCACTGGCGGGAAGGCCTTGACCATCACATAAGGCACCGCGCCGATAGTGCCCACGAACAGGCCCGTGATGGCATACAGCGGGAACAGCACGCCAGGGTTGGTACCCAGGATGTGATAGAACGTCCAGGAGCTGACCAACAGACCCGCACTGCCCAACAGGAAGACCCAGCCTGCCCCGATCCGGTCTGCCAGCGCGCCAGCACCGATGCAACCCAGGCTCAGAAAGACAATCGCCAGGCTGTTGGCTTTAAGCGCAGTGGCCGCAGGGAAACCATAAACGGTCTGCAGGATGGTCGGCGTCATCAGGATCACAACGATGATGCCCGCCGAAAGCAGCCAGGTCATGAGCATCGACAGGGCAACAGCGCCACGATGATCACGCAATACCGCTTTGAGCGGCACCTCATCGGCCAGCGCCTTGCGCTGTTGCAGCTCAGCGAACACAGGCGTTTCGTGCAGCAGGCGACGCAGATAAACCGACATCAAGCCGAACACACCGCCCAGCAGGAAAGGAATCCGCCAGGCGTAGTCAGACACTTCGATCGGTGTGTAAATGCTGTTGATCGCGGTCGCAACCAGCGAGCCCAGCAGAATGCCGGCGGTCAGACCTGCCGTCAGCGTGCCGCAGGCGTAGCCGATGTGGCGTGCAGGGACGTGCTCGGACACGAACACCCAGGCGCCCGGTACTTCACCGCCAATTGCAGCACCCTGAATGACGCGCATCAGCAACAGCAGGATAGGTGCCCACATGCCGATCTGAGCGTAGGTCGGCAGCAGACCCATGATCAGGGTCGGTACCGCCATCATGAAAATGCTCAGCGTGAACATTTTCTTGCGCCCCAGCAGGTCGCCGAAGTGCGCCATGATGATGCCGCCCAGCGGTCTTGCCAGATACCCGGCCGCGAAAATGCCGAAGGTCTGCATCATGCGCAGCCATTCAGGCATGTCCACCGGGAAGAACAGCTTGCCGACCACCGCTGCAAAAAAGACGAAAATGATGAAGTCGTAAAACTCCAGCGCACCGCCAAGAGCAGAAAGGGACAACGTTTTGTAATCGCTGCGCGTCAACGGTCGTGACGGCTGCGCAGAATCAGAGGGAACAGATGACATGACAAGGCTTCTCTATTACGTGTTCTCGAATGGGCAAGCGACAGCTACGCTGGCTGCGGCGGGATGGCATGCAGAAGCGATTGTCCGGGGCAACTGTGCAGATAGGCACCAAAATTGCGTGTACAGGCAGTCTTGTCACCTGTAGTGGCAGCAAGATAGCAAATTGTTTCAAAAAACACATGACTGCAACTGCATCACGGCAAAATGAAAACCAACCGGTCGTTCTATGACGCAACGCCCGATATACTCGCAGGTCGTCAGCCGTCGTGGGAATTTGTGCAAAAACGTCTGAATCAGCGGTTTTCGCAGAGTTTCCCTCAAGGGCCACCTCGGGGCATGGACACATAATGTTCATACCCGAAGGATTGAATGGTCTGTTAACCGCGGCAAAAAATAATGAGAGTCATGGGTCAGAGGCACCCTAGGCATGATCGAGCTCGAACAAGAAGATCCAACTCCGCAAGGTGATCTTGCGCTGCAAATCACCGCTCTTCCCCGTGAAACCAACGGCTTTGGCGATATTTTCGGGGGCTGGCTGGTTTCTCAGATGGACCTGGCAGGCACTGCCATGGCGAGCAAAGTGGCAGGCGGACGCGTTGCGACCGTGGCCATTGATCGTATGGCGTTTCTGGTCCCGGTCGCTGTCGGCGAACAGCTGTCCTTCTACACACGCACCCTTGAGGTCGGACGCACGTCGATCAAGATGATGGTCGAGGTATGGAGCGATGATCCGTTGACCAGTGAATGGCGCAAGGTCACCGAGGCCGCGTTTGTATTCGTGGCCATCGATGCCAGCGGCCGGACGCGCTCGGTCCCTGCACGGCGGTAACCGTCGTTCGGCCAGAGGCTGTCTGGGTAAACTCACACCGTCAAGCGCGGTCTATTTTCGTCACTGTCCTTGAGTGAGAACTACGTATGCCTACATCACCGGTTGAACCCGTCGTTGAATCCGTCAAATACGACGAGCTGAACTGCTGGCGCATCCGTCATCAGGACGCGGAACTGCTGGTCGCCCAGCAAGGCGCGCATATCCTTAGCTACCAGCGGGATGGGCAAGAACCCCTGATCTGGCTGAACGAGAAGGCAGCGTTCAAGCCAGGCAAGCCCATTCGTGCGGGTATGCCGATCTGCTGGCCATGGTTTGGCAATCTGGAGCGTAACCCTGAAAGCGTCCAGGCCATGCGCGACAGCAGCGAACCGGCCAAGGCTCACGGTGAAGTGCGCGCGCTGGACTGGGAGCTGCTGGGTATCGGCCAGGATGGCGATGCCCTGTTAGTGGAATTCGTACTTCCGCAGGCCGAAGGGCAACTGCCGGGCTGGCCGCACAACGTGGCCCTCAAGCTCAGCATCCGGCTGGACCATGCACTGAACGTCAGCCTGATCAGTTACAACTGCGGCACCGAAGCCGTTACCCTCAGCCAGGCGCTGCACACCTATTTTGCAGTCAGCGACGTTCGTCAGATCAGTGTCGAAGGGCTCGACGGTCTGCGCTACATCGAGACCCTGGAAAACTGGGAAGAACGTGAGCAGACAGGCGACCTGACATTTACGGGCGAAACCGACCGCATCTATCAGGACACGCCCGGCGTGCTGAGCATTGTCGATCCGCAGTGGAAGCGCCGGATCCACATCCGCAGCATCGGTTCCAGTTCGGCAATTCTGTGGAACCCGTGGACCGAGAAGACCGCACGCTTCACCGACATGGCGCCGGATGGCTGGCAACGCATGGTCTGCGTCGAAACCGCCAACGTGCTGAGTGATGTGGTGACGCTGGCTCCAGACGACATGCACATTCTTGGGGTGAGCATCTGGAGCGAAGCGGACTGATCAGCCTTGCGTCAGAGGTCCGACTCGACCACCACGCGGACCTTTGACGCGTCCATCGCATAGGCTGCATCGGCCAGATCGTTACTGATCTTCTCGACCTTGAGGGTGCCTTCGACCCACAAAGGTGTGTAGATATCATCCAGCTTCAAGCCTTTGGGGTAACGCACCAGCACCAGTTGATTAGGCGGCGGCGGCGGCACGTGGATGCAGGCACCCGGATAGGGCACGAGAAAGAACAGCGTGCTATGGCCTTTGGCGTCGGTTTCCAACGGGACGGGATAACCGCCAAGACGGATCGTCTTGCCATTCATGGCAGGTACGGTCTTGGCCGAATACATCACAGCAGGCAAGCCCTTGCTTTGCTTCAAACCACCCTTGCTGTCGAACGTCCCCATTGCTTCCGGGGAGTTGTGGTCGATTTCAGGCATGGCTTCCAGGGCTTTTTGATCCGACTTGGGCATGAGTTCAAGCCAATCGGTCTCCGGCAACTGGGCATGTGCAAGCCCGGACACCAGCAGCAAGGTCATCAACAGAATGCGGCGCATGATAGAGCTCAACAAGGCAACAGGAATTGCCGCGCATTCTAGCCCTCTGCGCACCACAAAGCAGAGGGCTGACGCGTGACCTTTACTTCTTTTTGATCAGGCCGTAGATAACCAGCAGGATGATTGCACCGACCAGCGCGCCCAGGAAGCCTGCGCCCTGACCAGCCTGATAAATGCCCAGAGCCTGGCCACCGTAGGTCGCTGCAAGCGAACCGGCGATACCCAGAACGATGGTCATGATCCAACCCATGCTGTCATCGCCCGGCTTCAGAAAGCGAGCCAACAGGCCGACGATAAAGCCGATAAAGATGGTTCCAATGATGCCCATGCCGTTTCCCTCTGTGTGAAGTGAACATGCCAAGACCCTTTGCAGCCTTGGCTTACTGCTATCTGAGAACAGCGAGGGGGAATGGTTCCGGCGTGAACCGAAGTTTGCGGCACGCAGGCGCATTCTTCATGAACAGCCGGTGACCTGGAAGCACCCGTGAGTGGGAGCGAGCCGGGACACGCTGCCCTGGTCGCGAAGACTGACCTGCGCCTGTCAGCCTTTGATCAGTGCCTGGACCTGTTTGACCTGACGGTCCAGTGTGGCGCGATCGGCGCTGCGTACGGTCGCGTGGCCCACCTTGCGGCCCGCCTTGAACGCCTTGCCGTAGTGATGCAAATGGCAGTCTTCGACGGCAATGACCTTGCTGACATCCGGCACTTCACCGATGAAATTCAGCATGGCGCTCTCACCCACCTTGGCCGTGGAGCCCAGCGGCAAGCCCGCAACCGCCCGCACGTGGTTTTCGAACTGACTGCATTCGGCGCCTTCGGTGGTCCAGTGGCCAGAGTTGTGCACGCGTGGCGCGATTTCGTTGGCTTTCAGGCCACCATCGACTTCGAAAAATTCGAAAGCCAGCACGCCCACGTAATCCAGCTGCTGGAGGACACGACCGGCGTAGTCTTCAGCCAAGGCCTGCAACGGATGATTCGTGCTGGCGATGGACAGACGCAGAATGCCGCTGTCATGGGTGTTATGCACCAACGGGTAAAAACGGGTTTCTCCGTCACGGGCGCGGACCGCGATCAACGACACTTCGCCCGTGAATGGCACGAAGCCTTCCAACAGGCAAGGGACGCTGCCCAGCTCGGCAAATGTATCGACCACATCGGCAGGCACACGCAGAACCTTCTGACCCTTGCCGTCGTAACCCAGCGTACGGGTTTTCAGAACGGCAGGCAGGCCGATGGTTGCGACCGCAGCGTCGAGATCAGCCTGGGACTGAATGTCGGCGAACGCAGGCGTCGGGATGCCAAGATCCTTGAACATGCTCTTTTCGAACCAGCGATCACGGGCAATGCGCAGCGCGTCTGCACTCGGGTAAACCGGTACGAACTGCGACAGGAATGCGACGGTTTCAGCCGGGACACTTTCAAATTCGAAGGTCACCAGATCGACCTCGTCGGCCAACTGGCGCAGGTGATCCAGATCACCGTAATCGGCACGCAGATGTTCGCCCAGCGCAGCGGCACAGGCATCCGGCGCGGGGTCGAGAAAAGCGAAGTTCATGCCCAGCGGAGTGCCCGCCAGAGCCAACATGCGGCCCAACTGGCCGCCACCGATTACACCGATCTTCATGGAAAAACCTCAGGCGTGGCGTGGGTCTGGATTGTCCAGGACGCTGTCTGTCTGCTCAGCACGGAATGTCTTCAGCGCTATGTGGAATTGTGGATGCTTTGCACCCAGGATGCTCGCCGACAGCAGGGCTGCGTTGATCGCGCCCGCCTTGCCGATTGCCAGGGTCGCCACCGGAATACCGGCTGGCATCTGCACGATCGACAGCAGTGAATCGACGCCCGACAGCATGGAAGACTGCACCGGAACACCCAGCACGGGCAGGTGTGTCTTGGCCGCACACATGCCAGGCAAATGCGCCGCGCCACCCGCACCGGCGATGATCACCTCAATGCCACGGCCTTCAGCCTGCTCGGCATACTGAAACAGCAGGTCCGGCGTGCGGTGAGCTGACACCACTTTGACTTCATAAGGAATGCCGAGCTTTTCCAGCATGTCCACGGTGTGGCTAAGGGTGGACCAGTCGGACTTGGAGCCCATGATCACGCCAACCAGTGCGCTCATCGTCGTGCCTCTCATCGGGCGCCCGCAGGCGCGTCTGAAAACAACAAGCCACGCGGGAAAACCAGCGTGGCTTGTTGTACGAATAATGACCGATTCAACCGGCCAAAGGCCGCGCAGTATACCTCAATGCGCCAGGATGACAGCCCCTTCGACGACCAACCGCTCAAGGTTTTTACACACGGCGAAAACCATCCTCCAACGGCTTACAAAAGTACGGCTGAGTATCCTGCGCTCCCTAAAAGGCCATACCTACACCATCAGCTGCCCATCCTGACTGATTCACACGACATTTTGCTGTTAGCTGACTACGGTCGATCCATGAGGGACCGACTGCACCTTTTACCTGCTCAAGGATGAGTCATCATGTTCAAAGCAATCGCTACCTCTTTATTAATAGCCATGACGCTGACGTCATGCCAAAAGGCGCTGTCCAGCGACCTGCCCGACAGTCCACACTCCAAGCGGCCGCTGTTCATCTACCTGGTTATCCACGACGACCTGCCCCAGGCGAAGATCGACAGCCTTGTCGAAAACCACTTCGTGTGGCTGATAAAAGACTTGGAGAGCTTTACCGAACGCAGGGTCAATCTGGAGTGGATTCGCAATGTACCTGCACTGACTGACTACGCTTACAAGGGTAACAATGTGAACGAACTGTCCCGCCTCTGGAGGGACCGGGTTGATGCCTACATCAGCACGCACAATCTGCCACGTAACCAAACCAGCAAGTATTTGCTGCTGACCAACGAAAGGATCAGCGCCAGCGTGCTCGGCTTTGCCATAGACAAAGGCTATGCCGGTGTCGCGTCACTGGAAACCTATCCGGCACCTGCGCACGAGCTGGGTCATATGCTGGGTGGTCATCATGACTCGGCAGAAGTGCTTTACCAGAACGGCTGGTGGTGCGAAACCAATCTGATGCCAACCCGGGTCAACCTGCGCGCCAATTGCTATGTGTTCAGCGACGAGAACAAACAACGCATCGCCGCTCACCTGAGCGAATACCCCTGAGTGAATACCGGCCGCTCACGCTGCAAAAACCTGTTGAAATAACGTGGCGGCCCGTGTCAGGCCTGTTCCTGGGCAGCCGCGCTTTCCAGCTTGCGCCACAGCAGCCTCACGTTGGCCTTGCGTACCAGGGCGCAGCGGTACAGGCGAATTTCCAGTGGTACATGCCACTGTGGCCCGCCGCATACCACTAGCTCGCCACGTGCCAGTTCGGCTCGTACGCTGAGCTGCGGCACCCAGGCAATACCCTGCCCTTCGAGCGCCATGCTTTTAAGGCTGTCCGCCATCGCAGTTTCATACACCGTCGTAAAACGCAGGTTGCGTTGACGCAGCAGCAGGTTGACCGAACGGCCGAGGAAGGCACCCGCGCTGTACGCCAACAACGGCACACTGGCCTCACCTTCCATGTCGAACAACGGTTGACCGCTGGCGTCCGCAGCGCAGACCGGCAGCATCTGAGTCTGCCCAAGGTGCAGTGATGGAAAGATCTCGGCATCCATCTGCAATGCCGCGTCGGGATCGTAGAACGCCAACATCAGGTCGCAACCGCCTTCGCGCAGCGCGTGAACGGCATCGCCCACGTTGGTTGCCACGAGACGCGTCGCGATGTTCAGACCTTCATTACGCAGTTGGGCAATCCAGCGCGGGAAGAATCCGAGCGCCAGCGAGTGGGCCGCCGCAACCTGCATGACCTCGCCCTGCCCGCCTTCCAGGTGGTGCAGATGGCGAACGACTTCACCCAGCTGTTCAACCACCGTGCGTGCCGTCACCAGAAACAGCTGACCAGCCGCCGTCAACTCGATGGGCGTTCGCGAGCGATTCACCAGGGTAAGGCCCAGCGCGGACTCAAGGCTGCGGATTCTTCTGCTGAAGGCTGGCTGCGTGACAAAACGACGTTCGGCGGCCTGGGAAAAACTGCGGGTGGCCGCCAGCGCGCTGAAATCCTCCAACCATTTGCTTTCCAGATTCATCAGGTCCCTCCGGACACCATTGTCTTCAACAGCGGGCGGATCAGGGTCGTGTATGCCCACGTCAATTAAAGCCGACAGGATGAAGACGGCGCGCACAACGAAGCCGATACATAATCAACAACATTGGTTCTGGAACGACAACGCCCACAGGTGCGACGTTTTGCCGCCTTTACGTACCATGATTGCTCCGGGTCACATTCTCATTATGCCGTTCTTGCATAGGCCAGCGGTTAAAGGCATTAGCCAAATTAAAAGGTGAAGCCCAATATTCGCGGCGTTCCGGCATTGTCCGTGCCTTTTTTGAGACTTTTTTTATCATGTCCTCGCCTGCATCACTGCGCATCGAAAAAGACCTGTTGGGTGTTCTCGAAGTCCCTGCCACTGCTTATTACGGCATTCAGACCCTGCGGGCGGTGAACAATTTTCACCTCTCCGGCGTACCGCTGTCGCACTATCCGAAGCTGGTCGTGGCCCTGGCCATGGTCAAGCAGGCAGCAGCTGATGCAAACAACCAGCTCGGACATCTGACCGACGCCAAGCATGCAGCTATAAGCGAGGCCTGCGCACGGTTGATCCGCGGCGACTTTCACGACCAGTTCGTCGTCGACATGATTCAAGGCGGCGCCGGTACGTCGACCAACATGAATGCCAACGAAGTCATTGCCAACATCGCCCTGGAATCCATGGGCTTCGAGAAGGGTGAGTACAAACACCTGCACCCGAACAACGATGTGAACATGGCGCAGTCGACCAACGATGCCTATCCGACGGCCATCCGCCTGGGTCTCCTGCTGGGTCACGACGCACTGCTCGCCAGCCTCGACAGTCTGATCCAGGCATTCGCGGCAAAGGGCCAGGAATTCAATCACGTTCTGAAAATGGGCCGCACCCAGTTGCAGGATGCGGTCCCAATGACCCTGGGCCAGGAATTCCGCGCCTTCGCCACCACCCTGACCGAAGACCTGAACCGTCTGCGCAGCCTCGCGCCTGAACTGCTGACCGAGGTCAATCTGGGCGGCACAGCTATCGGCACCGGCATCAACGCCGACCCTGGCTATCAGAAGCTTGCCGTAGATCGCCTCGCAACCATAAGCGGCCAGCCGCTGGTACCGGCCGCCGACCTGATCGAAGCCACGTCGGACATGGGCGCCTTCGTACTGTTCTCGGGCATGCTCAAGCGCACCGCAGTCAAGCTGTCGAAGATCTGCAACGACCTGCGCCTGCTGTCCAGCGGCCCACGCACCGGCATCAACGAAATCAACCTGCCTGCCCGTCAGCCCGGCAGCTCGATCATGCCCGGCAAGGTCAACCCGGTCATTCCAGAAGCGGTCAACCAGGTGGCCTTCGAAATCATCGGTAACGACCTGTCGCTGACCATGGCCGCAGAGGGCGGGCAATTGCAGCTCAACGTCATGGAGCCGCTGATCGCCTACAAGATCTTCGACTCGATCCGCCTGCTGCAGCGCGCGATGGACATGCTTCGTGAACACTGCATCGTCGGCATTACCGCCAACGAACAGCGCTGCCGTGAACTGGTCGAGCACTCGATCGGTCTGGTCACAGCACTGAACCCGTACATCGGCTACGAAAACTCGACGCGGATCGCCCGCATCGCCCTTGAGACAGGCCGCGGCGTACTGGAACTGGTGCGCGAGGAAGGCTTGCTCGATGACGCGATGCTCGACGACATCCTGCGTCCGGAAAACATGATCGCTCCTCGTCTGGCTCCATTGAAGGCCTGACAGGGATGAACTGCGCAACAAGCTCACCAGATTGAGGGCCTAGACACCCCTCAATTTTTTGAGGGTCTGGGAGTGATTCTCCAGACCCTTTTTTTTGCCTTGAAAGCGACGGGATCCAATTTCTGGCCCGACGCCTCTGGCACAACGCTTTCGTGGGTTATCACGAAAGTACTCATTCATCGTCGCGAATGAAGAATCAGTCACACAAGAAAGCGACTACAGACGTAAAAACTTTGCACCGGTATAGTGCGCCCCCTCAAAAGTAGCGAGGAATAACAAAAATGCTGGAAATGATTAACGACTTCCTCTCAGGCAAAGTACTGATCGTACTCATCGTAGGCCTGGGTAGTTACTTCACGATCCGTTCACGTTTCGTTCAGTTTCGACACTTTTTCCATATGTTCGCGGTTTTTCGCGACAGCTTGAAAAGCAGCTCGGGCCAATTGAGTTCATTCCAGGCCCTCATGCTCAGCCTCGCTGGCCGCGTGGGTGCCGGTAACATCGCAGGTGTCGGCATTGCCGTGACCCTCGGTGGTCCGGGCGCCGTGTTCTGGATGTGGGTCACCGCACTGGTCGGCATGTCCAGCAGCTTCATCGAGTGTTCGCTCGCTCAGCTTTACAAACGCAAAGACTCCGAAGGCCAGTTCCGCGGCGGTCCGGCGTATTACATTCAGCACGGCCTGGGCAAGCGCTGGCTGGGTATGGTCATGGCTGTACTGCTGCTGGTGACCTTCGGCTTCGCCTTCAACGGCTTGCAGTCCCACGCAGTAACGGACTCGCTGAACAGCGCGTTCGGTGTCAGCACCACCACCACCGGTATCTGTCTGGTCGTGCTACTGGGTTTGGCTTTCATCGGCGGCATCAAGCGCATCGCTGCCATTTCCGACCTGCTGGTTCCGGTCAAGACCCTGATCTACATCGCAGTGACCGTCTACGTGATCGTCCTGCAGATCGATCACGTACCTGGCATGTTGATGACCATCGTCAAAAGCGCCTTCGGTCTTGACCCTGTGTTTGGCGGCCTGATCGGCAGCGCCATCGTGATGGGTGTGAAACGTGGCGTATTCGCCAACGAAGCCGGTCTGGGCAGCGCACCCAACGTGGCAGCCGTAGCTCAGGTCGAACACCCGGTTGCCCAGGGCGTGGTTCAAGCGTTCAGCGTGTTCCTCGACACCTTCGTCATCTGCACCTGCACCGCTTTGCTGATTCTGCTCTCCGGTATCTACAACGTCGGCTACGACGGCAACGGTATCGTTCTGGCACAGAACTCGCTCGCAGCCGTGGTCGGTGACTGGGGTCGTGTCTTCATCAGCGTTGCGCTGGCTCTGTTTGTATTCACCTCGATCCTCTACAACTACTATCTGGGTGAAAACAGCCTGCGCTTCCTGTTTGGCGAGAAGCTCAAGGCCATCGTGATCTACCGCATCGCAGTACTGGCACTGATTCTCTGGGGCGCCGTCGTCGACCTGAAAGATGTGCTGGCATTCGCGGACATCACCATGACCCTGCTGGCGTTCGTCAACCTGATCGCGCTGGCCATGTTGTTCAAGGTCGTCAAGCGCATCCTGGTTGACTACGATACGCAGCGTAGGGCGGGCATCAAGACGCCGGTGTTCGATTCCAGTCAGTTCCCGGACCTGGATCTGGACCGCAGCGCATGGCCTGCCAACCCGAGCCACACGCCGACCAACGAAGTTGAAGTGGCAGCCAAGCCAGCTCCTCAACCACGATAAACAACCGAGCGCCGCGCAGGAGAAGAACCATGCCTCATGATGTACACCCACCCGCACAGCGAGTGATGGTTCTTTATACCGGCGGCACCATCGGCATGCAGGCCAGCGCCAACGGCCTTGCGCCTGCATCGGGTTTCGAGGCGAGAATGGCCGGGCAACTGGCCGAGCTACCGGAACTGATCGTGCCGCAATGGCGCTTTCGCGAAATGGCACCCCTGATCGACAGCGCCAACATGACGCCCTCCTACTGGTTGCGTCTGCGCGAAGCGGTAATCGAAGCGGTGGACGTGGAAGGCTGCGATGCAGTGCTGGTGCTGCATGGCACCGACACCCTCGCGTACAGCGCGGCGGCAATGAGCTTCCAATTGCTGGGCCTTGATGCGCCGGTGGTGTTCACCGGTTCGATGCTACCGGCCGGTGTGCCGGACAGTGATGCCTGGGAAAACGTCAACGGTGCACTGCTGGCACTGGGCAGCGGTTTGCCAGCAGGTGTCCAGCTGTATTTCCACGGTGAACTGATGGCGCCCACCCGCTGCGCGAAAATTCGCAGCTTCGGGCGTCATCCGTTCGCGCCTTTGCAACGTTCCCGTGGCGGACATTCGGCAATTTCGTTGCCCGACGCAATGAACTACCGCCAGCCGAAGACACTGGCCAGCGTCGCTGTCCTGCCATTGTTTCCGGGTGTTGGTGCCGCTCACCTTGATGGTCTGATCAACAGCGACATTCAAGGCCTGGTGCTTGAGTGTTTCGGCAGCGGCACTGGCCCCAGCGATGATCCGCGCTTCATCGAGAGCCTGGAGCGCGCCCGCGCACTGGGTATTTGCGTGGTCGCCATCACGCAATGTCACGAAGGGGGCGTCGAGTTCGATGTCTACGAAGCGGGCAGTCGTCTGCGCAGTGCAGGCGTACTTTGCGGTGGCGGCATGACCCGTGAAGCCGCGCTGGGCAAATTGCATGCGCTGCTCGGTTCGGACCTGAAGATCGACGAGAGCCGCCGCCTGGTGGAACTCGATTTGTGTGGAGAGCTGCGTTAAGCAGCTCTCCATCCGCCCTGTCGACTCAGGATTGGCCTGAGTCAACATCGCTACCTGCCATCACCTCGCGAACACCCTTCTCTCACGAAATCCTGCTTTCCTCCTGCGCACCTCGAAGCATTGAATCCAGATTGCGTTCGATGTTTTCGCACAGTGCCGTCATCTGAATTTCATGCTCGCTGGCGCGGAATGGGCTCTGCAGGTCTGTGCCAATTTTCTCGATGGCCAGCAGCATGAAACCCACCACAGTCGAGGCCAGTGGCGTAAACCAGCCAAGCGTCTCCACCAGACCGATCGGAACGATCAGACAGAACAGCGTGATGAACAGTCGAGGGAATGCCACATACGGGTAAGGCAGCGGCGTATTGGCAATACGCTCCATGCCGCCCTGGCAGTTGGAAATATCCACCATCGTCGATTCGAGACGCGCCAGACGGATGCTGTCCAGACGACCTGCCTGGTACTCCCTGGCCAGCATTGCAGCCGAGACGTTAAGCAGGTCGTTGGGGAAATTGTTGGTGTCGAAGCGACGCTCGAACTCTTCGCGAGGGATCAACATCTGCACTTCATCGTTGCAGGAAACACCTTTCAGGTGCGCGGACAGACATTTCACGTAGGCAACGTGCCGGCGCAGCAGATCAGCCTTGACCGGGTTAATGCCATTTTCGTCATCTTCAACCAGTGTCAGCACTTGCCGGGCAAAGCTGCGCGAGCTGTTGACCAGCGCACCCCATAACGTGCGGGCTTCCCACCAGCGGTTGTAGGCACTTGAGTTACGAAAGCTGGTCAGGACCACCAGTGCCGAGCCCAGCAGGGTCAGCGGCATGGATGGCAGCGTGATCTTTCGCTCCAGGTACAGCATGAAGTCGACCGTGACGATCACGTCCCAGATCAACAGCCAGAACAGCGACCAGCCTACGTAACCTATGGTCTTGCCCAGGAACCGGATTTTCGAAATGATCGTTTGCTGCAAAGGACTACCCCATCGATAAAAAAGCGAGACTGCGTGCGTACCACCTCGCTACTGCATGGGCTTTGAATGCCAATGCTGCAGATGGTTCGCAGACAGCCCGCTTTATATCGAAAGGTTACATGGGGTCAGCAGCCGCTCAGGGCCGCTTGCGGACGCTCGCCAGCGAAGAAGATCGGGCGCAGCTGCACGCCGACAACGTTACCGGCGTACGCCATCACCAGCCAGAGCCAGCCGTGCAAGCTGCCGGAGGCGATGCCGCTGAAATACGCCCCGATGTTGCAGCCGTAAGCCAGGCGAGAGCCATATCCCAACAGCAATCCGCCGATGACCGCAGCAACCAGTGAGCGCGTGGGAATATCGAGATTCGGCGCAAAACGCCCGGCCAGTCCTGCCGCCAGCAAGGCACCCAGCATGATGCCAATGTCCATGACGCTGGTGACGTCCTGCCAGACCGGTGCGGCAAGTGCCTTCGCGTTCGCGGCGCTCTGCCAGAACACCCAGCTTGCGACATCGACACCCAGACTGCTGGCCACTTTGGCGCCCCACAAGGCGAAGGCCGAGGTGATGCCCCATGGCCGGCCCGCGAGTGCCAGTGTGGCGTAGTTCAGAACGGCCAGCGCCACTGCACCCCAGACCAGCATCCACGGCCCACGCACGAAGCGTTTCAGGCCATGGTGCTCACTCGTCACCGGCGCTTCAAGCTGGCCATGGCGACGCTTTTCGAGGCGCACGGTGATGAACGCGATCAGGCCGAACAGCGCCAGATTGCCGATCAAGGCCGGGACCACGCCGAAGCTCTTGACCACAGAGATGGCCGGAAACGAAGGCAGCGCAAACCACCAGTCAACATGATGCGTGGCAATCAGCGACCCCAGGATAAAGAACAGCAGCGTGACCAGCATCCGCGCATTACCGCCACCGGCAGTGAACAACGTGCCCGACGCACAGCCGCCGCCAAGTTGCATGCCGATACCGAAAATGAAAGCACCCACCACCACCGAAACGCCAACCGGCGCCACCAGACCTGTAACCGGCTGTCCGAACAGCGAACCAGCGCCCAGTGCCGGGAAAAAGAGCAGCACGGCAACGGCCAGCATGACCATTTGCGCACGCAGCCCGGCGCCACGTCGCTCGCGGATGAATACACGCCAGGCTGAAGTAAACCCGAACGCAGCATGGTAGAGCGTCACGCCCAGCGCCGCGCCGACAACCCACAGCAGGACCTGACGAGTGCCGACGCTGAGCAGCAGAAACTGCGCGCCCATCAGCAGCAGAAATAAAGCCGCCAGAGGCGCGCCGTAGGTACGCCCCGGTGTTGCAGAAAAAGAAGTGTTCATGGGTATCTCAATGACAAGTCGCCGAAAGCGACGATTATACCGACACAGCTGGCCTACTCCGACCAGACCTTGCGCAACCTGTTCAGTGCATCGGCTATGTCGACTTCCGGCACGGCGGCAAAACCCAGCACCAGACCGGCGCGGTTATCCATCGGCTCGGAGGAATCCGGCAGCCAATAGCCGCTCAATGCGCTGATATCAACTCCAACCCGCGCCGCCTTTCCGATCAGTTCCTGCTCCCGGGCCAGACTGTCTACTTTGACCATGACGTGCAGCCCTGCGGCGACTCTGGGCATGGCAGCGCAGCCGGGAACGTCCTTCGGCCAGTTTGCCAGCAATGTGTCGCGTCGGCTCAGGGATGCACGACGCATGCGACGAATGTGTCGCTGGAAATGGCCCAAGGCAATGAATTGCGCCATGACCCGCTGCGTGCTGATCTCGGTGTGGCGCATGTCCACGGCCTTGCGCTGAGCAAATGGTTTGACCAACGCCTGAGGCAACACCAGATAACCGAGGCGCATCGCCGGAAAGGCTATTTTGCCAAACGTGCCCACGTAGAGCACCCGCCCGCCGCCATCCAGCGCAGCCAAAGGTGCCAGAGGCGCACCGCTGTAGCGATATTCGCCATCGTAATCGTCTTCGACGATCCAGCCCCCTCGCCTTTCAGCCCACGCCAGCAATTCCAGACGCCGAGCCAGGCTCATGACCACCCCGGTCGGGTACTGATGCGATGGGGTGACGTACGCCAGCGCGCAGTCAGTGCGCTCAAGAGCCCCACAGCAAAGCCCTTCGCTGTCGACCGCAATCCCCGTCAAGCGCGCACCTGCAACCGCAAACGCGTGACCGGCGGCACGATAGCCGGGGTTTTCTATTGCCACGCCTTTTCCGACCTCGACCAGCAACTGCGCGCACAGGCTGATGGCATGCTGGGCGCCATTGGTGATCACAATCTGTTCGGCGGTGCATTGCAGCCCGCGAGAAGAACGCAAATAGATAGCGATCAATTCCCTGAGCCGCCATTCACCCGCAGGCGCGCCGTAACTCAAAAGAGCGTGATCGGGCTTGCGCCAGAACGCCGCCTGCAGCTTGCCCCAGATGTCGAACGGGAACAGATCGAACGCAGGGATACCGACACGAAACGCTCTGGGTGCACCTGTCAGCGGCGCGCTCATGTGATGCTGCTCGATCAGCTCAAGCGCGGCGCCCGATACGGCTTTTTCTTCCAGCTTTTGCACGCCCGTTGAAGGCATTTTTGCTGTGGATAAGCCTGTGGAAAACCCCGTAAGAGCTGTGGACACTTTTCCATTCGATTTTCGTTCAAGCGCAACGCGAGTCTTTGACAGCTGGGTGACATAGGTCCCGTCACCGACCCGCGTCTCGGTAAAACCTTCCGCATACAGCTGGTCGTAGGCGCGCATCACGCTGTTGCGAGAAATCGCCAAGGCCTCGGCCAGCTCTCGACTTGCAGGCAACCGGGTGCCGCTGCCCAGGCGAGCATCCAGAATCTGCTGGCGCAGCGCTTGATAGAGCTGCTTGCTGAGCCCCTGGCTGCGATCCAGTTTGATGCCCGTCAGCGTGGACGGAAACACAGCGGGCTCGACGGACATGAAATTGGTCCTATGAAATCTGGTGAAAGTGGATCTTACAACAAACCAATAGCTTGCCTAGGATCGCACCATCAGCCAGGAAGAATTGCCATGTACACGCCCGCCGCATTCAATGAAGACACTCTGCCCGTTCTGCACGCGCATATCGACCACACTCGTCTGGCGATTCTGATCAGCCAGGATCAGGATGGCATGCAGGCCACGCACTTGCCGCTGCTGTTGCGCAGGGATCACGGCCCTCATGGCACGCTTTACGGCCACGTGGCCAAGGCCAATCCGCAGTGGCGAACGATGGCCGGCCTGGCCGACACTCTGGTGATATTTACCGGTGACGACGCTTATGTAAGCCCCTCTTATTACCCCAGCAAGGCGGAGCACGGCAAAGTCGTACCGACCTGGAATTACACCGCCGTTCACGCCTACGGTCAGGCCGAAGTGTTTACTGACCCGGAACGTTTGAAGCAGTTGCTGAACGACCTGACCAATCGGCATGAGTCGGGTCGGGCACAACCTTGGTCGATCGACGACGCACCGGCCGATTACATTGCCAAAATGCTCGGCGCCATCGTCGGATTTGCCCTGCCCATCCAGCGCCTGGAGGGCAAACGCAAACTCAGCCAGAACCGCAGCGCCGAGGATGTAGCCGGTGTACGTGACGGCCTCGCCACCAGCACGCTTGCCAATGATCAGCAAATCGCTCGCTTGATGAGCACAGGGAGAGAGTCATGACCGATATCCAGATCCGCCGAGTGACAGCAGACGATCAGCAGGCCTGGCTGCCGTTGTGGCAAGCCTACCTGCGGTTCTACAAGACCGAATTGGCCGAAGACGTCAGCGCAGAGACGTGGCGCCGCCTGCTGGACACGAGCGAACCAACCCACTCGGCATTGGCCTGGCGAGGTGAAGATGCCGTAGGCATGGTGAATTTCATCTACCACCGCTCCAACTGGAGCATTAAAAACGCCTGCTATCTGCAAGATCTGATCGTTGCTCCCGAACAGCGCGGCACCGGTATCGGCAGGCAATTGATCGAATACGTCTACGCCGCCGCCAAAGCCGATGATTGCGATAAAGTGCATTGGCTGACGCACGAAACCAATGCCACGGCGATTCAGTTGTATGAGCGAATTGCAGAGCGCGGCGGTTACATCCAGTTTCGCAAGCCTCTCTGATACAGGAAGTGATTCATGTCTGACACATTATTGGGCTGGCAAGCCGCAACGCTGCCTGGCGCACACACCTTGACGGGCCATTTCATCCGCCTGGAAAAACTCGATGTCGCGCGTCATGGCAATGACCTGTGGGCCGCCCTGCAAGGCCCCGGTGCCGATCTCAAGCTCTGGGACTATCTGCCTTATGGCCCATTCGCGGAGCGCAGCGCGTTTGACGCGTGGCTGACACGTCATGCCGCAGACACCGACCCGTGGTTTTACGCCGTGGTCAATCAACAGACCGGTGCCACTGAAGGCGTGATCAGCTTTCTGTCGATTGTTGCCGCACACGGGCGCATAGAAATCGGGCATGTTACTTTCGGCGCGGCCATGCAGCGCACGCCTAAAGGCACCGAAGCCATTTACCTGTTGGCCAGGGAAGCCTTTGCACTGGGCAATCGCCGACTGGAGTGGAAGTGCAATAACAACAATGCACGCTCCAAACGTGCCGCGGATCGCTTTGGCTTCAGCCATGAGGGCATCTTTCGCCAGCACATGGTGGTCAAGGGTCAGAGCAGAGACACCGCCTGGTACTCGATCCTCGACAGCGAATGGCCCGAACTGCAGAAAGCCTTCGAGGGCTGGCTGGCAGCGGACAACTTCGTCGACGGTCAGCAGATCAAAGGGCTGGAGGCGTTTCGTCAGGCATCGGCTGGCTGAAAGACAGCCTTCGATGCCCGGCGCGCACTCCTGAAAGGGCAGGTTTTCCATTCAAACATTGGGCGGTGGCCCGTTGCTCACAAGCAGGCGGGTACATCGGCTTGATGGGGGGCGGCTGAGCAAAACGGATAAAAAAAGGGAGCCACAAGGGCCCCCAGAGGTAATCGATTCGGTTACTCGAATAGCATCGAAGGCTGATCAGCCTTCGATTTCGATCAGGATTTCGCCCGGGTTGACGCGGTCGCCTTTGGCAACGTGAATCGCGACGACTTTGCCTGCGATCGCTGCCTGGACTTCGGTTTCCATCTTCATCGCTTCGGTGATCAGTACGGCCTGACCGGTCTTGACCCTATCGCCTTCCTTGACCAGCACGTCGACGATGTTGCCTGGCATGGTGGTGCTGACATGACCTGGCTCGTGCGCCTGTTTGCGCTTGCTGGCGCCGCCGCTGACGAACTCGTTGAGGGGTTCGAACACCACCTCTTCCGGCATGCCGTCGATGGAGAGGTAGAAGTGACGCTTGCCCTCGGCCTTGACGCCCACACCCGTAATGTCCACACGATAGGTCTCGCCGTGCACGTCAATGACGAACTCGGTCGGTACGCCCTCGCCGCCTGGCCTGGCCACACCACCCGCTTCTGGAATTGGCAGCAGCACTTCAGGCGCCAGGGTCCCGGCAGCGCGCTCTTCAAGAAACTTGCGGCCAATGTCCGGAAACATGGCGAAGGTCAGTACGTCTTCTTCAGACTTGGCCAAGGCACCGATATCGGCACGCAGCTTGGTCATTTCCGGCTTGAGCAGATCTGCTGGCCGAACATCGATCAGCTCTTCGCTGCCAATGGCCTGACGACGCAGCTTTTCGTCCACCTGGCCCGGCGCCTTGCCGTAACCGCCTTGCAGGTAGAGCTTCACTTCGTTGGTGATGGTCTTGTAACGCTCGCCGGCCAACACGTTGAAAAACGCCTGAGTGCCGACAATCTGCGAGGTTGGCGTCACCAGTGGTGGATACCCGAGGTCTTTACGGACGCGCGGAATCTCGGCCAGCACCTCGCTCATGCGATTGAGCGCACCCTGCTCCTTGAGCTGATTGGCGAGGTTGGAAATCATCCCGCCAGGCACCTGGTTGACCTGCACGCGAGTATCGACAGCGGTGAACTCGCTTTCGAACTGGTGGTATTTTTTGCGCACCGCATAGAAATACAGACCGATTTCCTGCAACAGCTCCAGGTCCAGCCCGGTATCGAATTCGCTGCCCTTGAGGGCCGCGACCATGGACTCGGTCCCTGGATGGCTGGTGCCCCAGGCGAAGCTGGAGATCGCGGTGTCGATGTGATCGGCGCCGCTTTCAATCGCTTTCAGCTGACACATCGCCGCCAGGCCTGCGGTGTCATGGGAGTGGATGAACACCGGTAACGATTGCTCGGCTTTCAAGGCTTTGACCAGCTCGCCGGTCGCGTAAGGCGTAAGCAGGCCAGCCATGTCCTTGATTGCTACCGAATCGCAGCCCATGGATTCCATCTGCCGGGCTTGCGCAACGAATGCTTCAATGGTGTGGACCGGGCTGGTGGTGTAAGCGATGGTGCCTTGGGCATGCTTGCCCGCAGCTTTCACAGCTTCGATGGCGACCCGCAGGTTACGCACGTCATTCATCGCGTCGAAAATGCGGAACACATCAATGCCGTTGACTGCCGCCTTGGCCACGAACGCCTTGACCACGTCGTCACTGTAATGGCGGTAGCCCAGCAGGTTCTGGCCGCGCAGCAGCATCTGCAAACGGGTGTTGGGCAAAGCGGCACGCAGTTGGCGCAGGCGCTCCCACGGGTCTTCTTTGAGAAAGCGCACGCAGGCGTCAAACGTTGCGCCGCCCCACACTTCCAGCGACCAATAGCCTACCTGGTCGAGCTTGTCGCAGATTGGCAGCATGTCTTCAGTGCGCATGCGGGTGGCCAGCAAGGACTGATGGGCGTCACGCAGGATGGTGTCGGTTACAAAGATCTTCTTGGTCATTCTTGTCTCCTCATAGCGGCAAGCTTCACGCTGCGCACTGCATGGAAAGCGGAGTCGCTTTCACATGTTGCGCGTAACGGACAGCTGGCAGCTGCATTCAAAGGCCTGCGTGGGCGGCGATGGCGGCGGCGATGGCCAGGGCCAACTCTTCGGGTTTGCGCTTGATCGAGTAATTGGTCAGCTCAGGGTGGCTCTCAACGAAACTGGTATTGAACTCACCGCTGCGAAATTCCGGGTTACGCAGAATTTCCTGATAATAAGCAGCCGTGGTCTTCACACCCTGCAAGCGCATGTCATCCAGTGCACGCAGGCCCCGGTCCATGGCCTCTTCCCAGGTCAACGCCCAGACAATCAGTTTCAGGCACATCGAGTCATAAAAAGGCGGGATCGTATAACCCGTGTAAATCGCCGTATCGGTGCGCACACCTGGCCCACCGGGCGCGTAATAACGCGTGATCTTGCCGAAGCTGGGCAGAAAGTTGTTCTTCGGGTCTTCAGCGTTGATACGAAACTGCAGGGCAAACCCGCGATGGATGATGTCCTCTTGCTTGACCGAGAGCGGCAGGCCGGATGCCACGCGAATCTGCTCACGAACAATGTCGATACCGGTGATTTCTTCGGTAATGGTGTGCTCGACCTGAACCCGGGTATTCATCTCCATGAAGTACACCTCGCCTTCGGCGAGCAGAAACTCCACAGTGCCTGCATTCTCGTAGCCCACTGCCTTGGCTGCCCGCACCGACAGGTCACCGATGTAGGCGCGCTGCTCGGGTGTCAATTGAGGGCTGGGGGCGATTTCGATGAGCTTCTGGTTGCGCCGCTGAATCGAACAATCGCGCTCGAACAGGTGCACGACATTGCCGAAGCTGTCGCCCAGAATCTGGGCTTCGATGTGTTTGGGATTGACGATGCATTTTTCGAGAAACACCTCGGCCGACCCGAACGCCTTGGTGGCCTCGGAAATCACCCGAGGAAACGCCTGTTCAAGCTCTTCGCGGCTGTTGCAACGACGAATACCCCGTCCACCGCCGCCAGATGTGGCCTTGAGCATGACCGGATAACCGATACGCTCGCCTTCGACCAGCGCTTCTTCGATGTCGGCCACATTGCCTTCAGTGCCCGGTGTGACCGGTACACCGGCCTTGATCATGCTGCGCCGCGCTTCGGTCTTGTCGCCCATGCGGCGGATCACTTCCGCCGAAGGTCCAATGAATTTGATTCCGCGTTCGGCGCAAATATCGGCCAGCTCGGCATTCTCCGACAGAAAACCATAGCCTGGGTGCAGTGCATCACAGCCGGTTTCCACGGCAAGGTTGACCAGTTTGCGTGGGTTCAGATAACCCGCGAGAGGTTCGGCACCAATGCTATAGGCTTCGTCAGCACGTTTGACATGCAAGGCATGGCGGTCGGCATCGGAATAGATCGCCACCGAGCGAATGCCCATCTCGGCGCAGGCGCGCACGATACGAACGGCAATCTCTCCACGGTTGGCGATCAGAATTTTTTTTATCACTGGCGTTTCCTCGACCCTAAGGACAAACAACCGGTTTGATCCGGTGCGTACTCGCTGCGTGACGCGATGCAATCGCTGCTGTTTTGTAACGAGACATGTGACGCGATGCCGCAGGGACACCCTATGCCTGATCGAGAATTAATAAAAATGAGTAAAAGTTGGGTCATGTATAAGTAAAAGCTTATAGTCAGATCTCGAACGCCTGCACGAGACATCTACTAATGCGTAAGTCATTGATGCGTATGACATTGCGTCAGCTGCGCATTTTCAACGAAGTGTGCGATCTGCGCTCCTATAGCCGCGCAGCAGAAGAAATGTCGCTGACTCAGCCTGCCGTCAGCCTGCAGATACGCCAGCTCGAAGAGCTGGTGGGTCAGCCACTGTTTGAGTATGTCGGTAAAAAGCTGTACCTGACCGAAGCCGCCGAAGCCTTGCAACTGGCCAGCCGGGACATCTTTGGCCGGCTTGAGAACCTCGATATGCAGCTCTCGGACCTGCAAGGCTCACTGCAAGGCCAACTGAAACTGGCCGTCGAGTCGAGCTGCAAGTATTTCACGCCGCATTTGTTTGCCGCGTTCAAACGCAAACACCCGGAAGTCAGCCTGAGCCTGATGGTGGTCAATCGGGCACAGATCATCCGGCGTCTCTCGGACAACCGCGATGATCTGGTGGTGATGTCGATGGTGCCGCAGGACATGGGGCTGGAATTTCTGCCGTTCCTCAACAATCCGATCGTTGCAGTGGCTCCTGCGGATCACCCGCTGTGCAGCCAGCAGGCGCTGAGCCTGAAGGACCTGGAGCCGTGGCCGCTGTTGACCCGCGAAATCGGCTCGGGTACGCGCAGGGCCTGCGAGGAATATTTCAAGGAAAAGCGCGTGCACTTCACGCAGACGCTGGAGGTGTCTTCAAGCGAGGCGCAACGCGAATGCGTGGTCGCCGGGCTGGGGCTGGCGCTGCTGACGCGCCATGCGGTCTGTCAGGAACTCGCCACTGGCGCCCTTGTAGAGCTGCCAGTGGCCGAGCTGCCTTTGTATCGAAGCTGGTGCGTGGTGCAAGCCAAGGACAAACGCCTGTCTCCGGTGGCCCACGCCTTTCTGGCGTTCATCCGTACTGAACGTGCGCAGATCAGCCAGCTTGTCGAGCGCTTCGACGGACGTCCACGGTCGGCTTGACGGTCTGCCAGACTTCGCCGGTCACGCCTTCCATGTAGTCGCAGAGCTCCTGATTGAGTTGACGCGCCTCGCAATAGCTTTCAATCGCACGGCGGAATTCCATGCGGCGCTGGTCTTCCTGCTGACGACGGTTTTTCACAGTGCTGTTGGGTAAATCATCGTAATGCCGAGCCATGACCTGTCTCCCAGTACGTTTTGCGGGAGTACAGAATGCAGCGCAGTGGTGACAGTGAGGCGGCACGCAGGTGACAGTACGATGAAGTTTTGATCAGCGGCGAAGCTTTTCAGTCTTCGTGGGTCTTGATCGACTTGGGCGACAGTCGTAGCCCACGCAGGCTGCGTTTGACGCTCTTGAGGTGGTTGACCAGACTCGGCCCGCGCGCCATCGCAACGCCCATCGCCAGCACATCAATCACCACCAGATGCGCGATACGCGAGGTCAGCGGCGTGTAGATTTCAGTGTCTTCGTGCACATCGATTGCCAGGTTCACCGACGACAATTCGGCCAATGGGGTCTGGCTTGGGCACAGTGTAATCAATGTCGCACCGCTCTCGCGTACCAGGTTGGCAGTGATCAGCAGGTCCTTCGAACGACCGGACTGAGAGATGCACACCGCGACATCAGTAGGCTTGAGCGTAACGGCGGACATCGCCTGCATGTGCGGGTCGGAATACGCCGCGGCAGTCAGCAGCAAGCGGAAGAATTTATGCTGCGCATCCGCCGCAACCGCACCCGAGGCACCAAACCCGTAGAACTCGACGCGGTTGGCACCCGCCATGGCCGTGACGGCCAGCTGCAGAGCGTGCGGATCAAGGTTCTCGCGCACTTCCATCAAGGTGTGCAGCGTGGTGTCGAAAATCTTCAGGCTGTAGTCAGCGACCGAATCGTCTTCGTGTATCGCGAACTGCCCGAAACTCGCGCCTGCGGCAAGGCTCTGGGCCAGCTTGAGCTTGAGGTCCTGAAACCCGGTGCAACCGATGGCTCGGCAGAAGCGCACGATGGTCGGCTCACTGATACCGACGCTATGGGCCAGGTCCGCCATGGAACTGTGCATCACAGCCGCAGGGTCGAGCAGCACATGGTCGGCTACCTTGAGCTCCGACTTGCGCAGCAGATGACGGGACTGGGCGATGTGTTGCAGCAGATTCAAGAGGCAGACTCGATAAGGTGAGAGGGGCTGGTTGTAGCTTTCTTGTAGTTATACTACATGACCTGCGAGCCGCCCAGTTAAACGAGCCTGGAACGTCTTACACAGGCCTTGAGCGGATGAATCACAAAATTTTGTGGGAATAATCCTACATTAAGTCCGCTGCCACGCAACATCAGTACGACATCAAAATGATGTGTCGAGGATGTCGACCATTGCCGCCGCCTCGATCGGACGACTGATCAGGTAGCCCTGAACTTCATCGCAACCCTGCATTTTAAGGAAGTCCAGCTGGCTCTGGTTTTCCACACCTTCGGCGACGACCTTCAGACCCAGGCTGTGAGCCATGGAAATGATCGCCTGAATGATTGCCGCATCTTCGGTGCCTTCCCCAAGCCCGCTGATGAACGCCTGATCGATCTTCACGTAGTCCACCGGGAAGCGCTTGAGGTAGCTCAATGAAGAGTAGCCGGTACCGAAATCGTCGATGGCCAATTTCACACCCAGTTGGCGCAACTGCTGAAAGGTCGCAATGATGTGCTCCACACTGTCGAGCAGCTGGCTTTCGGTCAGCTCAAGCTCAAGAAACTGAGGCTCCAGGCCGGTTTCTTGAAGCACTTGGCGCACCAGGCTGACCAGCTTGCCCTGACGCAACTGATGCACCGACAGGTTCACCGAGATACGGATCGGCGCAACGCCCTGCCGTTGCCATTCGCGCGCCTGCCAGCACGCGGTGCGCAGGACGAACTCACCAATGGCGCCTATCAGTCCGGTTTCTTCGGCAAGCCCTATGAACTCGCCCGGCGAAACCATGCCGCGCTCGGGATGGCGCCAGCGAACCAGGGCTTCAGCAGCGTCCAGACGTCCCGTCTTGAGGCACAGCTTGGGCTGATAGAAAACCTGCAGCTGTTTGTCCTCGATAGCGCGGCGCAGCTGGATTTCCAGTTGCAGGCGCTCAAGCGTGCTGGCCTGCAAGCTGTCAGTAAAGAACTGAAAGTTATTGCCGCCCAGATGCTTGGCGTGTTGCATGGCCATGTTGGCCTGGCTGACCAGCGCCGATATATCGCGGGCCGAATCCGGTAACAGGCTGATGCCCACCGAAGCACTGACTACCAGTTCATGACCTTCCACCGACAGCGGCGAACGCAGCTTGCTCAGCAGGCGACTAGTGACCCGGACCAGGCTGGACAGGTTGCCGTAGGCGTCGAACAACACGGCAAACTCATCGCCGGATAACCGCGCAATGGTGTCAGCTTCCGGCATGGCGTTACTCAAGCGGCGGGCGACCTGCTTGAGCAGTTGATCCGCCACCTCATGGCCCAGACTTTCGTTGAGCAGCTTGAAACGGTCCAGGTTGATGTGCAGCAGTGCCAGACTTCGTCCGCCCTGACGCACCCGCTCGCGGGCCTGGCGCAAACGCTCGGTAAACAGTGAGCGATTGGCAAGGCCGGTCAGTTCATCGAAATGCGCAAGGTAGCGCATGCGCTCTTCGGTTTCCCGCCGCGATGAGAGATCGGCGAAAAAGCCAACGATATGGCTCATATTGCCAGCACTGTCTCGTACAACATTAAGTTGCAGCCATTGCGGATACAGCTCGCCGTTCTTGCGGGTTTCAACCAGTTCGCCCTGCCAGTGGCCGATCTGTTCCAGCGCTTGATGAATCACTGCAAAATGACGACGCGCGTCCCGGCTACTGGCAATCTCGATGACTTTTTTACCTACGATGTCTTCCGGCAGATAGCCGCTGACCCGGCTGAACGCCTGGTTGATGGTCAGGATGTAATAATCGGGATCAAAGATCACGATGCCTTCGCTGGCAGCGTCAAAGACCGTTGCCGCAAGCCTTGGCGGGCTTTTGCTCAAGGCCTGATTGGCTGCTTCCAGTTCAAGGGTACGCTGGGCCACGCGATCCTCAAGACCGGCCTGTGCTTCTCGAAGCCCGCGCTCGGCCTCGCGGCGCTGCTCGACTTCACGCGCCAGGTCTTCATTAAGCTGATCGCCCGTTGCCTGGGCCTGCTGCAAATGTTCGATCAACGCCTGATTCTGAAAGCGGGTGAGCAGACTGCGCTGCATCAGGCGATTGATCTGCCACGCCACCACACTCAATGCGCACAGCAGTATCAGGCCCAGCCAGCCCCAGCCACGCAAAGGTACGTTGCCACCCCAGAACAGATACAGGATGGGCGGCAGCAGGCACGGCAGGCTGAAGGTCAGGAAGGCGGGGATGCTGACGGCATAACCCACACTGGCAGACAGCATCGCGGCACCGATCATGCCGAATACCCAGGCCTGCTGCTGCAGGTTCTCCACCGGCACCAGCACCATGGCAGCCGTGCCCAGAGTCAGGCCGCTGACACAGGCTCCCAGCAGAAACATCCGTCGCCACACAGGCAATGCCCGGCGCTCCGGTGAGGCGCGCTGAAATGCGGCAACTTGCACAACGCGCAGGCACACCAGCGCTGAAAGCCAGACCAGCCAGATGTTGACCAGCATGTAGCGACCTGGGCTCCACAGCAGCCACGCGCAGACCAGCCCATTGATGAGCATGAACAACGTGGGCAGCAGCGAGCCCTGATAAAGAAGACGAGTACGCTCGACCGCAAGCTGGGCGGAGAAACGTTTTTGCAGGGTACGGCGATTGCGTTCAGGCACATCGCCCGCGCTGAAGCGGTATGTCATGGCGTCATTCTTGTAATGGGTCAGCCGCTGCACGCACTGTCTGAGCGGGTGCAGTCGAGATCGCCGGCGTGCGAAGTATTGAATTCAACTCCGGTGCTTCCAGCGCTTGCATCTCGTCTTGCACCGCTCTCAAAGAGCAGGCGAACAGGGCCTTGGCCTTGAGCGTGTGCGGAGCATACACAAGGCCTAGGGCAGACCCCACTGCCGAACAGCACAAAAATATCAATTTGCTATCAGCCAATGCGTATGAATCATCCTGAAAGCACGTGGCGCAGTGCTTTCAGGCAGCCCCTACCGGTCGTCAGCGCTGCTGTTTATTTGCTGACGGAGTTAAAGCATGGTTTGCCCGACATGGCGCAGCACCCTAGAATGCGCTGATGCGCGATGATCTCTCTCTCCTTCTGAATTCCCTCAACGATGCCCAACGTCAGGCCGTAGCCGCCTCCTTGGGTCGTCAGTTGGTCCTGGCCGGTGCTGGCTCCGGCAAAACCCGTGTGCTGGTGCACCGCATCGCCTGGCTGATGCAGGTGGAGCAAGCCTCCCCGCACTCAGTCCTGTCGGTGACGTTCACCAACAAGGCCGCTGCCGAGATGCGTCATCGCATCGAGCAACTGATGGGCATCAGCCCGGCCGGCATGTGGGTGGGCACCTTTCACGGTCTGGCACACCGCCTGTTGCGGGCGCACTGGCAGGAAGCCGGGCTGGTGCAGACCTTCCAGATTCTCGACAGCGACGACCAGCAACGGCTGGTCAAGCGCGTAATCCGCGAGCTGGGTCTGGACGAACAGCGCTGGCCCGTCCGTCAGGCCCAGTGGTTTATCAACGGCCAGAAAGACGAAGGCCTGCGGCCACAGCATATTCAGGCCAGCGGCGATCTGTTCCTGACCACCATGCGCAGCATCTATGAAGCCTACGAGGCCGCCTGCCAGCGAGCGGGCGTTATCGACTTCTCCGAGCTGTTGCTGCGTGCACTGGACCTTTGGCGTGACAATCCTGGCCTGCTGGCGCATTACCAGCGCCGCTTCCGTCATGTGCTGGTCGACGAGTTCCAGGACACCAACGCTGTGCAGTACGCCTGGCTGCGTCTGCTGGCTCAAGGCGGCGACAGCCTGATGGTGGTCGGCGATGACGACCAGTCCATCTACGGCTGGCGTGGCGCCAAGATCGAGAACATTCATCAGTACTCGAGCGACTTTCCGGACACCCAAGTCATTCGTCTGGAGCAGAACTACCGCTCTACCGCGAGCATCCTGAAGGCGGCCAACGGTCTGATCGTCAACAACAGCGGTCGTCTCGGCAAAGAGCTGTGGACGGATGTGGGTGACGGCGAGCTGATCAACCTGTACGCGGCGTTCAACGAGCACGATGAAGCGCGTTACGTGGTCGAAACTATTGAAAGCGTGCTGAAAAAAGGCGTGTCGCGCAATGACATCGCCATCCTGTATCGCTCCAACGCCCAATCGCGGGTGCTGGAAGAAGCACTGCTGCGTGAACGTATTCCTTACCGCATCTACGGCGGTCAGCGATTCTTCGAACGCGCCGAAATCAAGAACGCCATGGCCTACATGCGCTTGCTGGAAGGCCGTGGCAACGATGCGGCACTGGAGCGGGTCATCAATGTCCCGGCGCGTGGCATCGGCGAAAAGACCGTCGAAGCGATTCGCGAACACGCACGTCATGCCGACGTTTCGATGTGGGAAGGCATGCGCCTGCTGGTGGCCAATAAAGGCCTGACCGGCCGCGCGGCCACCGCACTGGGCAGTTTTATCGAACTGATCGAAACCCTGTCGGCCAAGGTCATGGACATGCCGTTGCACTTGATGACGCAAACCGTCATCGAACAATCCGGGCTGATCGACTATCACCAGCAGGAAAAAGGCGAAAAAGGCCAGGCCCGGGTAGAAAACCTTGAGGAACTGGTCAGCGCAGCGCGCGCGTTCGAGAACACCGAGAATGACGAAGAGCTGACCCCGCTGGCCGCCTTCCTGGGGCACGCCTCACTGGAAGCAGGCGATACCCAGGCGCAAGAGCACGAAGAGAGCATTCAGCTCATGACGCTGCACAGCGCCAAGGGTCTGGAGTTTCCGCATGTGTTCCTCGTCGGCATGGAAGAAGGGCTGTTCCCGCACAAGATGAGCCTGGAAGAACCTGGCCGCCTTGAAGAAGAGCGTCGTCTGGCCTATGTCGGTATCACCCGTGCCATGCAGCAACTGGTGATGACCTACGCCGAGACACGCCGCTTGTACGGCAGCGAAACCTATAACAAGGTTTCGCGCTTCGTCAGAGAGATACCACCCGCGCTGATCCAGGAAGTACGTCTGTCCAACAGCGTCAGCCGTCCGTTTGGTGGTACGCAGAAGGTCAGCAACAGCAGCCTGTTCAACGGAACCGGCATTCCGGAAACCGAGTTCAAGCTGGGCCAGCATGTACAGCACGCGGTGTTCGGTGAGGGCGTGATCCTCAACTTCGAGGGCGCAGGTGCGCAGGCTCGGGTCCAGGTCAACTTCGCCGAAGGCAGTAAGTGGCTGATGATGGGCTACGCCAAGCTGGTCGCGCTGTAATTCATCCGAAAACCACAACGCAGAGGCAACTGTCTTATGTATCCGGTGCCTGATGGTCAGGCACTGGAGAATCTGTCGAAGACCGTTGCTCCCACAAGCGGCGCTGAAATTTCTTACGCAACTTGTGTAAAAGTCCGAAACATTAACGCGCTGGTCAGACCTTCATTGGCTGTGCAACATGGCGTGCGTGCAATCACACAACGGGAATCCCTTATGCAACGTTTTCTAAGCATCGCGATGGCGCTGTGCATCTCGCTCACCATGAGCCTGGATGTAAACGCTGCGCGCTTCGGTGGTGGCAAGAGCATGGGCTCGGCCCCGACGCACCAGGCTCGCCAGGCCACGCCTTCCACTCCAGCAGCTGCCCCTAACGCTGCTGGTCGCCCTGCCCCTGCGGCCAGCGGCGCTTCGCGCTGGCTGGGCCCATTGGCCGGCATCGCTGCCGGTGGCCTGCTCGCCTCGATGTTCATGGGTGACGGTTTCAACGGCTTGCAGCTGTTCGACATCCTGATCATGGGCCTGATCGCTTTCCTGATCTTCCGCTTCATCGCGCGCCGTCGTCAGCAGCAACAGCCAAAAATGGCCGGTGCCGGTGTGCCTTACCAGCGTGAGAACAGCCAGCCTGCGCAGAACCCGATCTTCGGTAGCGCTGCCGCTGCGTCCGCCGCGCCGGTAATCAACGCGCCAGCCTGGTTCAACGAGGAGCGCTTCCTGGAAGCGGCACGCGGTCACTTCCAGTCGTTGCAGCAGCACTGGGACGCGAACGAGATGGACAAGATCGCCGAGTTCGTCACTCCTCAGATGCTTCAGTTCCTCAAGAAAGAACGCGCTGATCTGGGTGACGGCTTCCAGTCGACCTACATCGACAACCTGAATGTACAGCTGGATGGCGTTGATGATCGCGCGGACAAGACCATCGCGACTCTGACCTTCTCCGGTGTCTCGAAGACCTCGCGCTTCGATCAGGGTGAAGTGTTCAGCGAAAGCTGGAACATGGAACGACCACAGGGCGATAACCAGCCTTGGCTGGTGGCAGGTATTCGCCAGAACGGTTGAACCAGATCCCTTTCCTGCGTTCAGAACCCCGGACATGTCCGGGGTTTTTGCTTTATCCGTTCGGATAGTTATTTTGAGAAAGGCTTTACGCTACTGTATAACCCGCGCCATCAAGTGAGAGGATCTGTGTCGTGGAAGAAGTCATCGAACAACTGCGTGAAGCGAATGAGCCGGTACCGGTGCCGCTCGAGCTGCCCGACGAGGACCTGCTGGTCGAAATTGAAGAACAGCTGTTCATCAATATTCCGTTCGTCTTCAAGGAGTTTCTCCTGACGGTGAGCGACGTGGTGTACGGCAGCCTGGAGCCCGTCACCGTGACCGACCCTCAGTCACACACGTATCTGCCGGAAGTCTGTGCAACGGCGTGGGACCTTGGCGTACCGCGTGAGCTGATCCCGATCTGTCAGGACGGCGACGACTACTACTGCGTCGAGGAAGACGGCACGGTTGTACTGTGGTCGGCCGAAGAAGAACTGGTCACCGAAGAAAGCTGGGAATCGGTCTGGCACTGGGCTCGGGATGTCTGGCTGGAAAGCTGAGACGACCCGAACGTTTCACGTAAAAAGAGCGTCGCCGGGCTCAATGCCCGGATGACTCTTGATTGTTGTTGCCCAGCGTTTCGAGCAAAGCGATCTGCATCCGTGTATGCACTCGGATGAACCATCGCCAAAGCAGTGCGGCCACCAGCGCTGCCACCAGCACGATGACCAACAGTAATTCGCTGGCGGGCAGAATGCTTGCCGACAGCGCCGCCAACATCACGAAAATCACCACCAGCGACAGCAGCGGTATCACCTCCGCCACTATCTTGCGCACCCGCACAGTATGACGACCGGCCATTTCCGGTTTGACGCCCATCTCTGCCAGCAGCATCGACAACGCCTTGAGCTTGCGGTACGCGGCAATCAGGAACGGCAGCGACAGCAGCAGCGCAGCGCCGCAGATCCAGGCTTTCTGAAAACTGACGTCCGCCACCCACTCGCTCATGTAGCCGCCAATGCGTTCTGCGAAGTAACCGCCACAAAAGAAGATCGCCATCACCAGCGCTAGGTTGACGCCCACCTGCAACAGGATTCGCCGAATCATTTTCGCCAGAACCGCTCCTTCACCCTGCGGTTGAATACTGCGCAGCCATTCGCCATACATGTTGAACACCCTGGCAACCCGCCCGGGCACCACTGCTGCCAGCTTGATGGACAACGGGTCGGCACCGCGAATCAGATAAGGCGTCAGCAACGTTGTGATCGCTGAGACCGCCACTGCCACCGGATAAAGAAAGTCGCTGGTGACCTGCAGGGTCATGCCCAGCGCGGCGATGATGAAAGAGAACTCGCCAATCTGTGACAGCCCCATGCCCACACGCAGTGAGGTGCGGCCATCGTTACCGGCGATAAAAGCGCCTATGCCGCACGACAGCATCTTGCCCAGCACCACTGCGACGGTGATAACAGCGATCGGCCAGGCATAGGCCAGGAGGATATTGGGGTCGATCATCAGGCCGATGGCGACGAAGAAGATCGCGCTGAACATGTCGCGAATAGGCTCGATAAGCCGCTCTATCTTCATCAATTCCCTGGACTCAGCCATGATCGCGCCAATCAGGAATGCGCCCAGCACCATGCTGTATTCCAACTTCACAACCAACAGGCAGAAGCCGAAACACAGACCCAGTACCGTCACCAGCAGCATTTCGTTGCTCTGGAACTTGGCGACGTAAGCCAGCAGGCGCGGCACCACCAGAATGCCGATCACCAGCGCCACAATCATGAAGAGTGACAGCTTGCCGACGGTGGAAAACACTTCGCCCGAACTGACCGAGCCGCTGACGGCGATACCTGACAGCAGCGCGATGATACCGATGCCGAGGATGTCTTCCACAATCAGCACGCCAAAGATCAATTGGGCGAAGCGCTCGTTCTTCATCTTCAGGTCGTTGAGCGCCTTGACGATGATGGTGGTCGAGGAAATCGCCAGAATCGCGCCCAGAAACAGCGAATCCATGGTTTTCCAGCCGAAGAACTGGCCAATCTCATAGCCGATCCAGATCATCAGGGCAATTTCGAGGAAGGCTGCAATGAACGCTGTCGCGCCCACCTTGAACAGTTTGCGCAGGCTGAATTCCAGCCCGAGACAGAACATCAGGAAAATCACACCCAATTCAGCCAGGATCTTGATGGTGTCCTCATCATGGATAAGGCTGACCGGCGGCGTATGGGGGCCAATGAGGAAACCGGCGACGATGTAACCCAGCACCACGGGCTGGCGAAGACGGTGAAAGATGATGGTCACCACGCCAGCCACCAGCATGATTACTGCCAGGTCTTGAATGAAATTGATGGCATGCATGGCGTACAGCTCCTTGTTGGTAAAGACTCCTCAAGGCGTATCGACAGCCCTGATCCGACATTCGCCGGGAATTCGTCATAAAAATCCGACGAGAACGTAGGAAAAACCCCGATCCACGGGTTTTTCAAGATTAACACTGCACTCCTTGGCAAAAAGCCGGTGCAATATATGGAAACAGATAGGTTCGAGGCGTGACGACCGCCTGCTGACCAGCGTCCCGATAACTGTCTTTTTATGAAACTCCGACCTCAAGCGCCGGCATAAGGCGCCACTTGAACACCTTGACCGTGTGAGTACGCTATGGAACCCGGAAACGCCCAGCTGTCGATGACTGTATTGATGACCCCGGACATGGCCAATTTCTCTGGCAATGTGCATGGCGGTACGTTGCTCAAGTACCTGGACGAAGTTGCTTACGCGTGCGCAAGCCGTTATGCCGGACGCTATGTGGTGACGTTGTCGGTGGACCAGGTGATTTTCCGCGAGCCGGTCCACGTCGGTGAACTGGTGACTTTTCTGGCGTCGGTGAACTACACGGGCAACACGTCGATGGAAGTTGGCATCAAAGTCGTGACAGAAAACATCCGCGAGCGCTCGGTGCGTCACTCCAACAGTTGCTTCTTCACCATGGTAGCGGTGGACGATAACCGCAAACCCGCCAGCGTTCCGCCGCTGGAGCCGGAAAGCGCAGAAGCAAAGCGTCGTTTTATCCAGGCGCAGCAACGCCGCCAGATCCGCCAGGAACTGGAAAAGCGTTATCAGGAAATCAAGGAAGAAGCGCCGTAATCAACCGGCCCAGGCAAGGACGCCTGAGCCAGCCCGCTCGTGGATTACAGCCGTGTCGCCTCGAAGCGTACACGTGGATGAGCGATCCGATCCTGCGCCCGCACCAGTTCCAGCTCATAACTGCCACACGCTTGGGTTTCCAGCAGCACTTCGTGCACTGCCGCCGCGGTGAATTCGAACGCTGCCACCAGATCGTCGCCCAGCAGTACGCGCGCGAGAAACAAACCTGACGTCAGATCGCCCACGCCCACTGGCTGGCGCGGAAAAGCCAGCAGAGGACGGCGCAAATGCCAGCTGGCTTCGGCAGTCACCAGCAGCATTTCGAAGCCATCGGCGGCTTTGCCGGGGTAATCAAGGTGTTTGACCACCACAGCTTTCGGACCTCGGGCCAGCAACGCCCGGGCCATTGCCAGGCAGTCGAGCAGCGAATCAGGCTTGCGGCCCGAAAAGCTGTCCAGCTCCAACTGGTTGGGGCACAGAAAGTCAGCCATCGCCGCCGCCTCATCCAGCAGAAAATCACTGACTTCGGCTGGCACGATGCAGCCTTTTTCAGGATGGCCCATCACCGGATCGCACAAGTACAGGGCCTTGGGGTTGGCCGCCTTGATACGCGCCACGCCGGTCAGAATGGCACGACCCTGCGCCGCACTGCCCAGATAACCAGAAAGCACCGCGTCGCAATTACCCAGCTCGCCGATGGCGGCAATGCCGTCGATCAGCGCCGGGATCTGTTGCGGGGCCAGCACTTCACCTGTCCATTGCTTGTATTGGGTGTGATTGGAGAACTGAACCGTGTTGAGCGGCCAGACATTGACCCCGATACGCTGCATCGGGAACACCGCTGCGCTGTTGCCGGCGTGGCCAAACACCACATGGGACTGGATAGCGAGCAAGTGGGGTGTACGCTTCATGGGAGAATCCTGAACACGATGCAAATGCAATAATGAGAAATATAAGTTGCGCAGTATGGCTGTAAATCACTCCGGGCAGTTAAGCTGGTGGCTCCTTTGTTGGAGCACTCCGTCATGCTGACCCTGGGAAACATTTTCGTGCTGATGCTGTTCGCGAGCGCCGCGGCCTGGTGGTGGCACGCCCATGGTCTGCGCGAAAAAGCGCTGGAGCGAGTCAAGCAGCATTGCGCAAGGCTCGAACTCGAGTTGCTGGACGGCAATGTCGCCCTGCGCCGCCTGACCTTTGCCCGCGATGCACAGGGCCACAAGCGTCTGGCCCGGGTCTATGGCTTCGAATTCACTGTCACTGGCGAACAACGCCATCCCGGTACCATCACAATGTTTGGCGCTCATACCGCTCAGATCGAACTCGCACCTTACCCGTTCGAGATCAAGACGCCACCGCCCAGCGCTGAAATCATTCAGATGAACGAGTGGCGCCAATCCCACCAGAAGTGGAAGCAGTAAGCGGTGCAACGGGTCTGCCGAGTGCTTGTTCAGCTTGATGAAACCACACACGCCGCCAGCTGCGCTTGCAGGGCACCTGCATCCTGAAGTGTTGCAAAAATCAGTTCCAGACGTGAATCCCTGCGCCATTCGCTGACCTGCCAATCAAACTGCACGCCATCTACTGCGTTACCCGAGCACCAGCCACCCGTGTGGTGGATTACCATTTTGGCTCGCCGCCAGGTCAGGCTCCCGAGCCAGCCTTGCACACGTTCAAGATCAAAACGCATGGAAGGATGCCAGCGCCACCCGATGCTCCAGCCGTCCTCGCCGGTTTGACTCAGACAGATCGGCACGGCCGGATCGACCCACACTGCGGGAAGCTGGCCAACGCTGGCAGGCACGCTCAGGTTATCGACAATTGTTTTATCCACAGCCCTGACGTCATCGAAGCCCGGCAATCTCTCCAGTGGCAGGTCGCCGTGTCTGGTCCAGAACAGTGCGTGCGACTTGAGCTGTTCTGCCAGACGCTGGCGAGACGCTTCGTCCAGATGCTCGGACTTGTTCATCACCAACAGCTGCGCCTCGAACAGTGCCTGTTGCTGAGTCGCTGGCAACCGCTGACCTTCAGCCATGGCTGCGGCATCCAGAACCAACACCGCCGGTTTAACGGCCAGCACGCCCAGCCAAGGCGCTTCACGCAATTGCGCCATGAGCTGCGCCGGATGCCCCAGCCCTGACGGCTCAATCAGCAAGCGATCAGGCCTGACCTTGCGCAACAGACGTCCCAGCCCGATTTGAAACGGCACACCGTTGACGCAGCACAGGCAGCCACCAGCCACTTCGCCAAGTGCGATACCATCCGCCTCCGTAGTCAGCAGCGCTGCGTCCAGACCGATCTGCCCGAACTCATTGATCAGCACCGCCCATCGTTCATGAGCAGGTTTTTGCGCCAGCAATCGTTTGATCAGGCTGGTCTTGCCAGCGCCCAAAGGGCCGCCGATCACATGAGTGGGGATGTTCTGCAGCATGGGGACTACTTCTGAAGAGTGCGACGACCATTGAAGAGCAAGGAACGGTAACGATGCAAGTGATGTGGCGGTCTGGTCGAATGACGCTGACCCTGATGCTGCTGGCGATGCCTTGTTCGCAGGCGTGGGCGCAAGCGTGTCTGGTGCACAGCCAGGCAGAGAGGCTTGACGTCAAAGTCTGCCAGGAAAATATCAACATCCCGCAGGATCTGTTTCACGATGGCTTCTGTCAGCCGCAGTTGGCCGGGCAAAAAACCGACGTCAGCTACTCGCAACAGTGCCCGACAGGCGCATTTGGCGTCTGCCGCAATGCACAGGTCGCCAACATGCCCTACCGCGAACACATTCACTATTATGGGGTGGCCAGTGACGCCCTGTACCTGAAGCCGTTTTGCGAAGACCAGAGCAAGGGCGAATGGGTCACCCCTGACTGACAGTTCACGCCAGCCAGTCCAGGGTCAGAATCAGACGCCGCTCGTTACGCGTCACCGGCGGTGACCGGTGCACCAGGCCAAAACCTTCGTTACCGCTCCAGCGCTCACCCTTGAGCAGCGCAACTTCGCCGCAGTCAATCTGCTGAATCAACGTAGCGTCATCCGGCTCAGCCTCAGGGCGACCCAACTGCTTGCGGTCGATGGCGCCTTCTTCCAGCCACTGGCTGCCTATGCCGGCATACGTAGTGATCAGGCGCACCGGTACGTGATCCACATGAAAGCGCGGGCACATCGCCTTGTCGAGCACGCGCAGTCGCAGACCGACGCACTGTGCGCCCAGCAGGCACGCGTAGGCACTGACCAGCCATGACACGTCAGCGATGAACCCGTCATAGCCCTGTAAATCCCCGTAGGACGAGGCCAGTGTGCGCAGGTCCGGCTCGACATCACCGCCCTTCACATCGAGGCTCATCGACTCCGCCAGCGGCTCGTTCATCGACAGCAATAACGCACCGAAGTCCTGCACATGTGCGGGCAACTGGCGCTGCCAGATGGCGAGGTTGACCTCATCTTCAAGCACCTGACTCAGTACATCCGGCGTTATGCCCTGCACCTGTTGCACCGAAGAACGGGTTTTCAGCAGATACGCGAGCATCAGGCAGCCACCTCTTCATGCCATGGACCAAAAGGGTCGGCCAGCTTGCGCCAGCTTTCCACGCCAACCGCCATTTCACAGTCGGTGAGCAGGCAGTTGTCCAGCTCTGCGGTCAGTTGGGCAAAATCAATGTTCTGCCCGATAAAAACCAGCTCCTGACGGCAATCGCCGGTTTCCGACGACCAGTTTTCCATAATGGAGGTCACGTCTTCCTGGTCCTGAGGCCAGCTTTCGCGCGTTACAAAGCGCCACCAGCGGCCTGCAAAGCCATGCCGCATCAGCCCGCCTGCCTGCGACCAGCTGCCGGCATCCTTGTATTTGCTTGCCAGCCAGAAGAAGCCCTTGGAGCGCAGCAGTTTGCCATTGGTCCATGGTCGGTTGATGAAGTCAAAAAAGCGCTCTGGGTGGAACGGACGACGCGCCCGGTAAGCCGTTGAGGCAATGCCGTACTCATCGGTTTCAGGCACGTGTTCGCCACGCATTTCCTTCAGCCAGCCAGGCGCCTGAGAGGCACGGTCGAAGTCGAAGCGGTGGGTATTGAGAATCTTCGCCAACGGTATTTCGCCCATCACCATCGGGACGATTTCGGCGTCGGCGTTGAGGCGCTTAAGGATGGCCATCAGCTCTTCGCGCTCGACCGAGCTGATCAGGTCAATCTTGCTGACCAGGATCACGTCGGCGAACTCGATCTGTTCGATCAGCAGATCAGTGATTGACCGGTCGTCTTCTTCATCCAGGGTTTCGCCCCGGGTCGACAGACTGTCGGCGGCCTCGTAATCCAGCAGAAAGTTGACGCCGTCCACGACTGTGACCATGGTGTCCAGGCGCGCGAGGTCCGCCAGGCTTTTGCCCTCTTCGTCGCGGAAGGTGAAGGTTTCAGCCACCGGCAGCGGTTCGGAAATCCCGGTGGATTCGATCAATAAGTAATCAAAACGGCCGTCCTGAGCCAGTCGACTGACCTCTTCCAACAGGTCTTCGCGCAAGGTGCAGCAAATGCAGCCATTGCTCATCTCGATCAGCTTTTCTTCCGCTCGATTGAGACTGACGTCACGCTGGACTGCGCCGCCATCAATATTGATTTCACTCATATCGTTGACGATCACGGCCACTCGCAAGTTTTCACGATTGCGCAGCACGTAATTGAGTAAGGTGCTTTTTCCGGCGCCGAGAAAGCCGGAGAGGACGGTAACAGGCAGACGATTCAACATCAGGATTCTCCAACCGGGCGGCAAGGCTTGGACCTTGTTCATATAGGCTGCAACGAATCCATGAAGCAGCCGACTCTCATCAAGCCATGATGTTATATTATAACAACTCTAAATAGCTACAGCGCTTAATGAAGGTAATGTCATGACAAGGGGCTCATTGGTGTTGATGGCACTTCTGGCGTTGGCCAGCGCACCGACATTGGCGATGGGCCCCAAGCCATCGGCCGATCTGGCGCTCTGCACGCGCAGCGCGACCGTACTGGCCTGCCGCGATGCAAGCGGCAACAGCTACAGCGTGGTCACCGCAGGGCAAACAACCTGGTTGAAGGGCTATGAGACGCTCGACAAGCGCCGATGGGTGCAGACCAACAGTCGTTACGACCAACTGACGTTCTTTACCGGGCTGGCTTCGGATGGCGAGGCTTGGGTGGGGACTATTCAGCGGGTGGGCTGGACCACCATCACGCGGGTTTCAAGCTCAAAGGGCACGCGCAGTAAAATCACCTGCAGCCGACTGAACGGCTGCCGCTGATGGCTGCTGCGCGACCTCAGGCCTGCTGCTCCTGCTTCTGCGCCTGAACCCACGCCATATGCGAATCCACGGGCGGATTGCGCTGGAAGTAACGCTGCAAGCCGTCGAACAACCCATCCGCCACGGCCTGTTGATGACGTGCTGTTACCAGACGCTGGCTGTCTCGACTATTGGAGATAAAACCGGTTTCGACCAGAATCGACGGCACATCCGGCGATTTGAGCACCGCGAAACCCGCCTGTTCCACGCGCTTCTGATGCAGCGTTGTGATGCCTTCCAGGCTGCCCAATACGGTATGACCCAATTGCAGACTGGCGGCGATGGTGGCGTTCATCGACATGTCGAGAATCACCCCGGCCAGCATCGGGTCCTTGTCTTTCAGGTTGAGCAGCGAAGTTGCGCCCAACAGGTCAGCACCGTTTTCACGCTGTGCCATGAAGCGAGCCGTCGCCGACGTTGCACCGCCTTCGGACAGGGCAAACACCGAGGCACCAGATGCCGTAAGACGTGGCGCTGCGTCGGCATGCACCGAGATGAACATGTCTGCATTGGATTTGTGGGCGAACTCGACACGTTTGCGCAGCGGTACGAAGAAGTCATCGTTGCGCACCAGACGCACGTCAAACCCTTTTTCCCGTTTCAATCGCCTGGCCAGCAATTGCGCAATCGAAAGCACCACATCCTTTTCCCGCTCGCCTCGCGAACCGACTGCACCCGGGTCTTTGCCACCGTGCCCGGCATCGACCACGACCATGATGTCGCGACCGGTACTGCGCGCCTTGGCAGGATTTTGCACCGGGACTGGCGGAGGCAGCTCGGCCATTTGTACCGGCGCACGGGCTGTGGAACTCATGTCCAGCACCAGACGATGCCCCTGCCCGCCTTCCGGGCCAAGCAGAAAGCTGCTCAGTTGTACCGGCGCAGTCAGGTCCAGAACGATGCGTGTGTCGTCACCCTTGCCGTAGTGGCCGGAGCGAATCGATTTGATCACGGTTCGGTCCAGCGCCAGCTGACTGAAATCGCCGGTCAGCCGTGAACCGCTGACATCAATGATCAAACGGTCTGGCGCGGTCAGGGAAAAGGTCTTGTATTGCACTGGGCCGCTCAGGTCGAGCACCAGTCGCAACTTGTCATTGGTACGCCACAGACGCGCGTTGCTGATTTGCGTGGCATAAGCGCCAAGGGGCAACGTCAGCGCGGCGCCAGCGAGAAGCATGTTGAGCAGCATTTGGCGTCTGTGCATGGAATGTCTCAAGAGCAGGCTGAGCATCCCGGCTCATGAAGGTCTCATCCGCATAATTAGTAACAATATAACATGCAGTTACAAGCGAAAGATGAAGCCTTTCATGAAGATTCCGTCATGGAACACCTGCCTTAAAACGACAATAAATCGTTGTCGGCGGGCAAAGTGTTCCACGTGGAACGTAAGTCCATGAATTGGATCAGGTACGCGGCGCAACCGTGCCGCACTTCGGTCCCAGCCATACGGCGCGGGTGTCCATGCTGCCGTTCTGTTGTTGACCGGTCGCATTGAAAGTACCGACCACGTTGGTGGTGAACTCACGATCGCTCAGAAATTGAGCCTGCCCGGTGCCCTGAGCTTTGGGGCAACTGAACTGGAAATTCCAGGTCTTGCCATTGCGCGCAGTGATCTTTTGCGTGCAACCGGATTTTGGATCAGTCAGCGGAATATTGTCAGACTGCACCTGAGCCTGCGTCAGGCAGACCTGCACCCCTTTACCCGCCAAAGTGACGCCCTGCTTTTGCATCATCTGTTCCATCATGGCGCGCTGTTCCGGTGGCAGGTTTTTCAACTGCCCGAGCATCAGTTGCAGGTCGGGTAGCTGCTGACCGTCCACTTTCATATTGCTGGACGTCACTTCCCACAAGCCCGGCTGCAGCATCTGCGCCTGAGCCACAGGAGCTGCCAGGCAAAACATCCAAGCCAACATGCGTTTATTCATTTGAAAAATTCCTGAGCGGGCAGTTACTGATACACACGAGGGCCGGGATAAACCGGCCAAGAGATGAGGCTTAGACGACACAAGGGCTCCCCAGTTGCAGCGGGAATAAAATAGCGACAATCCCCCTCCGCTGTGGTCTGTTAAGCAGCAAAGGCGAGGAGCATTGTTCCACATGGATTATCACGACCCGTATTTTTTCGGTTACGTCCTGGGTTTCATTCATTTGTTGGGAACCGGTGCCGCCATCCATGCGTTGCTTACAGTACGCACATCGCAAGGCGCGATCGCCTGGGCGATGCCGCTGCTGTTCATTCCGTATTTCACCTTGATCCCGTATCTGGTCTTCGGACGCAGCTCCTTTGATGCCTACATCAAGGCTCGCCGCGACGCGAACCAGGAAATGCGCGTTGCCATCGGCAGCCTGAACTGGCGACCCTGGATCGAAGAGGCGGTGGCAGCACGCCGCAGCGACGCCTACGCATCGCTGCGTGCCATGCCCAGGCTTGGGCATATGCCTGCGCTGGCGAACAACAAGGTGCGGCTGCTGATCAACGGTGAGGCAAGCTTTGGGGCAATGTTTGAAGCCATCCGCCAAGCGAGGCAAACCATCCTCATTCAGTTCTTCATCATTCATGACGACAACCTGGGGCGTCAGTTGCAAACCTTGCTGCTGGAGAAGGCAGCACAAGGCGTAGCCATATTCGTGCTCTACGACCGCATCGGCAGTCATGCATTGCCTGGCGCCTACATCGAGACGCTGCGTGCAGGCGGCGTGCAGATCAAGGCTTTCGCCACACACGGCGGCTGGCTGAACCGGTTCCAGATCAACTTTCGCAACCACCGCAAGATTGTCGTGGTCGACGGTCTCAAGGGATACATGGGCGGGCACAACGTCGGTGATGAGTACATGGGGCTCAAACCGCCTCTGGCACCCTGGCGTGATACGCATGTTGAAGTGATCGGCCCGGTGGTGGCCTGCTTGCAGGAGTCATTCGCTGAAGACTGGTTCTGGGCCACACGAGAATTGCCGCCATTGAGCCTGCCCGACGAGTTCCCCGAAGATGGCGTACTGTGTCAGTTGCTGGCCAGCGGTCCGGCTGACGCGCAAGAAACCTGCTCGCTGTTCTTCGTTGAGGCCATCCATGCCGCCGAAGAGCGCGTGTGGATCACCAGCCCTTACTTTATCCCTGACGAAGCCGTGTCAGCTGCCTTGCGTCTGGCAGTGCTGCGCGGCGTGGACGTTCGCTTGCTGCTGCCTTCCCGTCCTGACCACTACGTGGTCTACGCGGCGTCCAGCCTGTATGCCTTCGATGCTGTCAGAGCAGGCGTGCGCGTTTTTCGCTACGAGCCAGGTTTCCTGCATCAGAAAGTGGTGCTGGTCGACAGCGAAATCACGGCGATTGGCAGCGCCAACCTCGACAACCGCTCGTTCAGGCTCAACTTCGAACTGATGCTGCTGACCGTGGACAGCGACTTTTCACGCGAAGTTGAAACGATGCTCACCGCCGACTTCGCACTGGCCCGTGAAATATCGATCCAGGAAAGCAAGGAGACGCGCCGCCTTCACCAGTTGGGCATGCGCGTAGCGCGGTTGATTTCGCCGATTTTGTAGGCTCAACGCTCTTCAACGATAAATATCCTCACGCGTCAGTGGCAACCCACCTGTTCCGCCATCGGCCAACGGTTTGACCGCGAGGATCTGATGCAGGTTGATCCAGCCTCGGGAGAAGCCGTAAGCGCAGCCGGCCAGGTACAAACGCCAGATGCGCAGCGTGGCGTCGGGCACCATGGCAGCAGCTTCAGCGAGTCTGGATTCAAGCCGCGCGCTCCAGTGCTCCAGTGTCCTGGCGTAATGCGGACGCAGGCTTTCGACATCGACGATTTCCAGTCCGGCCTCGCTGATGTGCGCGCTGATCATCGCCAGATGCGGCAGCTCACCGTTGGGAAAGACATAGCGGCCAATGAACTCGCCTGCTCCACGCCCTACAGGTCGCCCATCGGTATGTTTGGCAGTGATGCCATGGTTCATTACCAGACCGCCCTCCTTCACCGCGCCAAACAGCCGCTGCGTGTAAACCGGCAGGTTGGCGTGCCCCACGTGTTCGAACATCCCGACACTGACGGCCTTGTCGAAGCGTCCGTCCTGCGGCAAGTCGCGGTAGTCGAGCAGTTGCAGCTCGACCTGGTCCTGCAACCCTTGCGCGGCGACCCGCTCACGCGCCAGTGCCAGCTGTTCGCGGCTGAGTGTGATGCCGAAGACCTTGACGCCATATTCGCGAGCAGCAAACCGCGCCAGCCCGCCCCAACCGCAGCCCACGTCCAGCAGATATTCGCCGGGCGCAAGACGCAGCTTGCGACACAGGTGGTGAAACTTGTCCTGCTGCGCCTGTTCAAGGGTTTCCTCGCCTGTTTTGAAATAAGCACAGGAATACACCATCTCCTGGTCGAGCCAGAGCTGGTAGAACTCATTGGAAAGGTCGTAATGGTAGGAAATGGACGCCGCGTCAGTGTCTTTGTCATGCAGCGTGTGCGACGGCGCACCGTCGGTTTCGTCATCCTCCAGCAACGCGTGAGTGAGCTCATCGCACACACGGACGACTTCGCTGATGGAGCCTTCCAGCTCCAGGCGCCCTTCCACGAATGCGCTGCCTAACAGGTCCAGGCTTGGATGAGTGAAATCGGACACCAGCTGCGGATCTTTGACGACGATAGTGACACTGGGCTCGGGTCCCAGATCAACTTCATGACCGTCCCAGAGCTTGAGCCGTAACGGTAGATGAAGGTTCTGCAAGGCTGGCGGAAGTTGCATGAGCATCGAAATCACCCCTTATCCAGAAACTCGAAAAAGAGTAATCCAAGATAAGCCCTCCAAAAGGGCCGCTAGGCTATTGGCGATGACAAAACCGCGATGAATCGACGTCCGGGAACAGCCCTGTGCCCACTGATTCGAGCCAAAAGACAGCCTGAATTTGGATCACACACTGAGAAGATGACTATTAATCTGTAACAGAGTTCTTCAAAGCTCAAGCCATTTTTTATACTTAACGTCGGGCACTGGCTTGAGTTTCGGGCATAAACACCGCAGGCATGCACGCCGTGCGGTGTTGCTGAGCAGCGGCTACATCTTCGACAACGGCTCCTGAAAGCGCAACAGACGGCCCGCGTTGCCCAGCACCAGCAATGTGCTGAGATTATGCAGAATAGCCGCCACCATGGCACCGGCAGCACCTAACAGACCGAATGCAGCCAACGCCACAATCGCCAGCGTCCAGCCCAGCCCGATGATGACATTGACCTGCAGTGTCTGGCGGCACTGTCTGCTCAATCGCACGCAGGTGCCCAAGCGGCGCAGGTCACTGCCGATCAATACGATGTCGGCTGAAGCGAGTGCGATGTCTGCCCCGCCCGCGCCCATCGCCACACCCACAACGCCGGCTTTCAAGGCGAGAGAATCGTTGACACCGTCGCCCACAACCATGGGCCTGAAACCGGTGGCGATTTCGCCCATGACCCGGTTGAGTTTGTCTTCCGGCAACGCTTGTGCCTGGACGTCGGTGATTCCGACTTCCTGAGCCAGCTTGTGCGCCACGCCCTGTCGGTCGCCGGTCAGCAGCAACTGCCTGCCCATGCCCAGTTCGCGCAGCTCAAGCAGCGCAGCCTGCGCTTCGGGCTTGAGAGTATCGGCCAACAACAGCCAGGCCAGAAATACGCCGTCCAGTGAAAGCCCAGCCAAAGGTCCGTCATGCTCCGGGACGGGAGGCGTCGTGATGCCCAGTTGCTCAAACAGCTCAGGACGACCCAGTGCCGCATCGCCCTGCCCGGTCGATGCCACCACACCGAGCCCCTGACGCTCACGAATATCCGTGAGAGACCACAACGCGGTTTTATCCACCAACCCGGCCAGTGCCCGACTTACCGGGTGGCTGCTGGCTGTACCCAGGCTGGCGGCCAGGGCCTGCAACGCTGGATGCTGCTCGCCGTGCGCCAGTATCGACTGCAAGCGCAGGCGGCCATAGGTCAGGGTGCCGGTCTTGTCCACCACCAGCGAGGTGAGATCGGCCAGCTCTTCCAGAAACGCCGAACTGCGGATCAGAATGCCGTGCCTGGCAGCCACGGCGATACCGGCAATGGCAGTCGCCGGGGCCGACAGCACCAATGCGCAGGGGCAAGCCGCAACCAGCACCGCCAGCATCGCTTGCGCGTCGTGGGTGATAAACCAGGTCAGTGCTGCGATCAGCAGCACCAGCACCATGTAGCTGCCGGCGTAGCGCTCAAGCAGGCGCGTGATCGGCGGCTTGGAACGTTCGGCGCTCTGCATCAGCGCAATGACCTTGCCCAGCGTCGACTGCTCGCCGATCCGCGTGACTTCGATGCGCAGCAGCCCATCGAGGTTGATGGCGCCGCCAAACACCTCAACGCCGACGGTCGCCTCCAGCGGCACCGACTCGCCGGTAATCGATGAGGTGTCGAGACTGGCCTGACCGGACAGCACGCGACCGTCTGCCGGGACCTGATCACCGGCCCGGACTTCCACCTGATCGCCAGCCTTCAAGGTCGCATTATCCACTTCACGCACACTGCCGTCGGCCGCCAGCAGCCGCGCATGACTGCGGGTCAGGCGACCCAGTGCTTCGATCGCTTCCTGCGAGCCGATCACACTGCGCTCTTCCAGCACATGCCCGAAGATCATAATGATCGGCAACAAGGCAGCGGTCATCAGATCGCCTGTGGCCCAGGCGCCGAGCATCGCCAGCGCAATCAACTGATCAGTGATGCCGTGCAGGCTCGGGTGCCGCAGGCTGTGCCAGCCAGCGCTGACCACCGGTATCGCGACCAGCAGTGACGCAGCCCCCAGCAGCAACTGACTGACACCGTTCTGTTCGGGCGCGACAAAACGCCAGACCAGCCCAAGCCCCAGCAAGCCCAGCGCGAGCATCGCCAGCGTCAGTTGCCGGGCGGCGCTGCGGCGCTCTTCACCACTGAGCATGCTGCCTGCGGCTTCCGGTATGTCAGTTTCATGGGTGTGTACGGCTTCGCCACTCATGGCTGTGCTCCCTGAATGATCAAGCGGGAATCGTCTTTGGGATCAACCGTGGTGACCGTGCCAGCCTGATGCAGAATGGTTGGCACACGTTCACGATAAATACGCTGCAACAGGCCAGGATCGCTGCGGTTCTGCACTGACTGCGTCAGGCTGACCACGGTCGCGGTATCGGTCTGCGCCTTGGCCAGCCGCTCCGATGCCTGGGCATGAGCCACTTGCAGGGTTCGGTCGGCCTGTTGATTGGCGGTTTGCGTCTGCTTTTCAGCGTCAGTGCGCGCATTGGCGACGGCCTGATCAGCCTGCTGGCTGGCGGTCAGCACGGCATTGAACGCATTGACGGCAGGCCCTGGCAGGCTTGATTGCACGTCGACCCGCGCCACTTCGACGCCAATACCCAGACCAGTCGCCGCCAGCTCTTGCAAACGCTGGTTGATGCCGCGCACCAGATCCCCACGTAGCCGCTCGCGCCGCTCGGCTGCCTGACTGTCTGCGCCGATCAGTTCGGGACGCGCGACCAGAATGGTGTCCAGATCACGCGTGGCAGTCAGTGCCACGGCGCTGCGATTGACCAGCCGATCCAGCGCAGGCAACACGTGATCGCCCTGCAACACGAATGCGTAGGGATCGGTCACTTTGTAAAACACCGTGACGTCCAGTTGAACCACACCCGCATCCCCGGTCAAGAGGAAACCGGAGCCTGCCAGTGCGTCACTCATCGGCGCCGCCAGCGTCGCGATCTCGTCGGCTTTCAGCGCATCGGATGACCGCAGCAGGGTTTCCACCCGCCGCTCGATAACCCGATCCGCCGAGGGCAGCAGCACGACCTGTTCGAACGGTTGTGGCCAGGCGGTCAGCAGGCCTGCATTCTGAACCCGCTCAAGTGCGCCGAAGCGCATGACCACGGCGCGGTTTTGCGGGTCTATCTGCCGCACGTTGGAGGTGATCCAGCCGAGCGCCGCCAGCAGTGTCACGCCATACAGCCCGATGAACGCCAGGCGGCTGGCTTGCAGCCACGGGCCGTTGGCGGGCAACCGCGAAGGTGCGTCGACAGCAGGCTCGGTCATGGCTGCGATCCGCTTTTGGCGTCGAGCGCTGGCGGGCCGTCAACGAGCACACGAAACGGAGCAGCATCGGTGCGCAAGATCAGACGAGTGCTGGGTGTGACCACCGTACCCAGGGTATCCAGCGACCGCAGCAGGTTGTACAACTGCGGCGAACCAGCATAGGCGCGGCCGTAAATCTGCGCCGCCTCGACCCGCGACTGTGCTTCGATATCTGCGGCCTTGACCGTGGCATCGGCTTCAACGATTCGCGCGTCGCGCTCGGCTGCCGAGCGAATCTGCGCGGCTTCGCGTTTGCCCACAGCGGTGCGCTCGGTAGCGATGGTTTCCCGCTCGGCGCGCATACGGTCCACGGTCGCGTTGAGCGTCACAGACGGAAGCGTCAGGCGCTCAACGCCCACCTGCAAAACACGCACGCCATAGGTCGCGAGCAATTGCTGATCGATCTGCTGACGCAGCTGATTCTCGAACGCCGTGATGTTCACCTTGCTGGCGTCGGTGTTGACCAGGCTGGAAAGGTCGAAGCTGCTGGCTGTGGTCTCAAGTGCCGAGCCGACAAACGTGCGGATTTGCCGCGCGGCTTCATCCGGCTGGTTTTGCACCGCCCGCATGAAGCGCTGAACGTTGTCTGCATCACCCTGCACCTGCCACGCCACATAGGCCTGCACGATGATGCGCAAACCATCACGCGTGCCGACGTCCTGCAAGCCGCTGGAGGTAGTACGCAGGCGCAGATCCACAGGGATCGTCGCTTCAAAGGGTGCGGGCCAGCGCCAGTTCAGGCCGGGCTCCAGCAAGACACGTGACGGATTGCCGAAACGGGTAATCACCGTGGCCTCCCCCGAACGCACCTGCACCAGACTCGCGGCGGCGATAGCAAAGGCAATAAGCAGTGCGGCCAGGCCTGCCCGTCGCCACGGAAACGCGGCAGACGCTGCCGGCTCATGCGCGTGGTGATGATGGTGGCCGTGGCTACCGTGGTCGTGATCGCTGTGATCGCTGTGATCGCTGTGATCGTGATGATGATGGAACAGACTCAAGAGACGACTCCTTACTGAACGGCTTTACGCGGCGCCGTTGGGTCTGCCGGTGGGGTAAAAGAACGCAGGTCGATGGTCGGCGCGTTATCGCCGCCCAGACGGTGGTCGAGTATCAGAAGCTTCGCGTTGCCCAGGCCTTCAGTGAGCCTTGTCAGGTAGTGTTCCAGCAGAAACGCCTGGCCTGCACTGCCATACGCCTGGCGCTCGGCACTGAAGCGCAGGTCTGCGCCTTGCGCCGTGGCCAGCACTTCACGGGCACCGGCACTGGCCTGATCGTGAGCGATGCTGGCAGTGAGCTGGGCCTGATTGGCTTTGTCGCTGGCCGCTCCGCGCTCGCGGGAGATCAGCGCTTGCGCCCCGATCTGCGCAGCTTGCACGGCGTGATACGCATTGGCGGCACCGGCGGGGGGATGGATCGCCTCAACCACGGTAGCCAGAATTTCCACACCGCTGTCCAGACGCTGCAAGTCAGCCTGTACCGCCTGACCGATGTCATCCGCCAGGCCGGCGCGCTGTTCACCCAGCAACTCATCGAGTGTGCGCGAGGCGAAATCATGCACCAGCACCCGGCTGGCGGTGCTTCGAATCAACGCCGGGACATCGGCGCTGTTGTACACCGATGCCATCGCAGCCGCGTCGTTCAGGCCAATGCGATAAACGAAACGGACGTCCATGTTGACGATCTGGAAGCTCTGTTTGGCGCCCGCACTGCTGGCGATCACCTGGGACTTTTCATTGATGTGGCTGGCATCCCACAAACGGTTGGCGCTGGCAGGCGGCGGCCCCTCGGCAGGGTCCAGGGTCTGCTCGGCAGCCTCGGCGGCTGACACACTGGTCGCCAGCTCATGCACCACACCGTTCTCCACGGGCAGCACACGACCAAAAGGCCACGGCAGCCCGGCGTGCAGTCCCGGACCGAAGACCTCGACCGGTTTGCCGAACCGCTCGTAAATGCCACGGCCCTGCATCGGCACTTCGTGCACCCCGCTCAATGCCCAGCCCAGCACAGCCACTACCGCCATGACCGGCAGAAACGCCCGGCGCATGTAGGTGAAAGCCCAGATTTGACGCAGATCGATGCCAAAGCGATTGTGCAGCTCATGCTGCAACGCAAGTAAAGGGCGGGGCGGCCAGCGCAGCAGATCAGCCACAAAACTGCTGGCCAGCAAGCGCGGTTCGAGGCGTTCGTTGCGGGGGCTGAACAGCGAGAGCACGGCACGTAGCAAAAACTCGAGCGCCACCAGCATCGGCAGCAAACCGATCAAGACTGCAAGCCGTGCTGGCCAGACTCGGTCGGCGCTTGAGAAAAACAGACATATCGCGCCGACCACCAGCACGATCAACACCATGCGCACCAGTTGCGCGAGAGGACCAGCTTCCGGCCATGGGCTCGCCAGTTCGCTGTTCAGCTGGCGCTCGAAGACCAATAGTCCGAAGGCCAGCAGCAACAATGCACCGCCAGCGACACTGCCCATCGAGGAGATATTGCTGCCTGCCAGCGACAGGTTCCAGACGGACTGGATACTGAGCAGCGCCAGCAATGCCCAACCGACCAACCAAAGCGTAGGCACGCCCAGATGGCTGACCAGTGAGCCGCCCGAATCACTGAGGCGCGTCAGCAGCCGTTCGTACCAGCCGTTTTCATCTGGCGCGCTCTCGGCTTCGCTCGGCACCACGGCAATGACCGGGCTGAATGCCTGTGCACGCCACATGAACACAGATTTGGCGGACTGCAGCCCGGCAGTCAGCAGGAACAAAGCCGCCGCGCTGTTGGCCCAGACTGCCATCCATAACGAACCAGGGGAAAACAGATCGATGGACAGCGCCAGCAACAGCCCGAACGCGCCCAGCCCGCTGGTCATATACGTCAACCGCGACAGGCGTCTTGCCTGTTGTGCTGCTATTTGAAAACGCGGCAGACCTTCGAGGCCTGCGTGCTCACCGTCCAGATCAACCCGCATTACTACCCCGAACCCGCTGATTATCGTCTTGCCGACAGGCCTGTGCAGGCATCTGAATGCCGGCGCAGCATAGCGTTATGGTGTAACACACATGGTGAAATTTTCGTAAGGTTCAGCAAGGGTTGTGGTGGCTCGCCAAGACATAGGCGGAGCTGGTTATTTATTGATCAAAAGCCTGTGCGCTGGGCATTCGTACCGCCTCTTGAGCGCCAGCCACCCTGTTGGCGCCACGAATTTGTTCACGGTGAGACACATTGCACAAACACCACTGCGTGATACGCGTCACATTATGTTTCACTAGCGTCCGGGATTGCGCCGCTTCGCTTGCGCATGGCCATAGTTATCCACAGACACGGATGCTCTCGCGTTGATTTCTATTTACCAGCTCAAACCCGCTTTTCAGAACCTGCTGCGCCCTCTGGTGCAGCGCCTGTATGACCGAGGCGTCACGGCCAATCAGGTCACATTGGCGGCCTGCGCAATTTCGTTGCTGGTCGGGGCGCTCGTGGCGATCGCGATACCTCGCTATTGGGTGTTTGCCTTGATCCCTGTGTGGATGATTGTGCGCATGGCGCTCAATGCCATCGACGGCATGCTGGCCCGTGAATTCGGCCAGAAATCAAGGCTCGGCGCCTACCTCAACGAATTGACCGATGTCATCGCCGACAGTGCGCTGTTCCTGCCGTTTGCCTTGATTCCCGACGTCAGCCTGGGGCTGGTGCTACTGGTCACCTTACTGGCGATCTTCAGCGAGTACGCGGGCGTTCTCGGCCCCATGGTCGGCGCCTCCCGCCGCTACGATGGCCCAATGGGCAAAAGTGATCGCGCCCTGGTCTTCGGCGTACTCGGCGCAGGCGTCGCGCTGGGATGGCTGCCAGCCCTGTGGATAAATGGCGTACTGGTCGTTGTCTGTGCCCTGCTGGTCTACACCCTGTTCAACCGTGTCAAACGCGGTCTGAGCGAGACTGTTTCGCCTCAAGAATAAGCAGCCAAAAGCCCTCGGATAAGGAAGTTGCAATGCGTGATGTGAATGATCGGCGCTTCACAACCCACGACGGGGTTGAACTCTTCTACCGCCATTGGCCGGCAGCAAACATGACCCCTGACTCACCGCGACAGGCCGTGGTGCTGTTTCACCGGGGTCATGAGCACTCGGGACGCATTGCGCATCTGGTCGACGAACTGGACCTGCCGGGCTTTGACTTCTTCGCCTGGGACGCACGTGGCCACGGCCAGTCGCCGGGCGCTCGAGGCGACAGCCCGAGTTTTGCGACCAGCGTCCGTGACATGCAGACCTTCGTCGACCACTTGAGCGCCACTTTCGAGATCGAAGAAACCAACATGGCGGTCATCGCTCAGAGCGTCGGCGCAGTCATCGCCTCTACCTGGGCACACGATTACGCGCCGAAGATCCGCGCGCTGGTTCTCGCCTCGCCCGCCTTCAAGGTCAAGCTGTACGTGCCCTTCGCCCGTTCCGGTCTGGCCTTGCTGCGCAAGTTCAAAGGCAACTTCTTCGTCAACAGTTACGTCAAGGCGCGCTTCCTGAGCCATGACCCACAGCGCATTGCGTCCTACGACACCGACCCGCTGATCACCAAGGCCATTTCGGTGAACGTGCTGTTGGGTCTTTATGAAGCCGCCGACCGCGTGGTTGCCGACGCTCAAGCGATTCAGATTCCGACTCAGGTGCTGATATCCGGCGCTGACTTCGTGGTGCATCGCAAGCCGCAGGAAGATTTTTTCGATCGGCTGGGCAGTGTGCGCAAAGAGAAACACATCCTGCCGGGGTTCTTCCATGACACCCTCGGCGAAAAAGATCGCCATCTGGCCATCAGCCGCGCGCGGCGTTTCATCCTGCAAAACTTCGAGTTTCCCGCGCACCGCCCTTCCCTGCTGGACGCTGACCGCCTGGGCGTGACCTGCGCCGAGTCCGAAGAGCTGGCGGCGCCGTTGCCGCACAATTCGCTGCGTGACCTGTACTGGCGCATGACGCGCGCCAGCATGCGTTTGGGCAGCAAGTTATCCACAGGTGTGAAACTGGGCTTCGACACCGGTTTCGACTCCGGCAGCACGCTCGATTATGTCTATCGCAACAAACCCACCGGCAAGGGCAAGCTGGGTCGCCTCATCGATCAGAACTACCTGCAATCCATCGGCTGGCGCGGTATTCGCCAACGCAAGCTGCACGCCGAAGAGCTGCTGCGTCTGGCCATGGCGCACCTTCGCAATCAGGGCAAACCGGTGCGTATCGTCGACATCGCGGCCGGTCATGGTCGCTACATTCTGGAATCGTTGCAGGGCGTCGAGCCACTGCCTGAGTCGATCCTGCTGCGTGACTACAGCGACATAAACGTGCGTGACGGCAGTCTGCTGATCGAGCAGAAGGACCTGGAAGACGTCGCGCGCTTTGTAAAAGGTGACGCCTTCGACCGGGACGACCTCGCCGCGCTGGACCCCAAGCCAACCCTGGCCGTGGTATCGGGCCTTTACGAGCTGTTTGCCAGCAACCAGATGGTCGGCGATTCCCTTGCCGGGCTCGCGGCAGCTGTCGAGCCGGGTGGTTATCTGGTGTACACCGGTCAGCCATGGCACCCGCAACTCGAGCTGATCGCCCGCGCGCTGACCAGCCACCGAGAAGGTCAGGCCTGGGTGATGCGCCGTCGTAGCCAGTCCGAGATGGACCAACTGGTCGAAGCCGCAGGCTTTCGCAAGATCACCCAGCGCGTGGACGAATGGGGGATTTTCACGGTGTCTCTCGCGCAGCGCATTCAGTGACGAGCCTGCGTGAGCCGGGCCTCTGGAAACGGGCGGTCGTCTGGCTGGTGGTGCTGGCGCCGTTCTTTTTCGCCAGTTACGGCTTTGCCACCTGGTACACGGCGCAACGCAGCGACGTTGGCACCCTGGCGTTCGAATGGGAAAACCACATGCCGTTCTGGGCGTGGACCATCGTGCCTTACTGGTCTATCGACCTGCTTTACGGCTTTTCGCTGCTCGCCTGTCTGACACGCCGGGAACTGGATACTCACGCATTGCGCCTGTTCAGCGCGCAGGTGATTGCGGTGAGCTGCTTTCTGCTGTGGCCACTGCGCTTCACTTTCGAGCGGCCAGAACTGGACGGCGTCTTCGGCTGGCTGTTTGCGGTGCTGGCGGGCTTCGACAAGCCCTTCAATCAGGCGCCCTCGCTGCACATCGCGCTATTGGTCGTGCTGTGGGTCTGCTTTGATCGCTACGCCCGGCATTTCCACGCTGCATGGCGCTGGCTGCTGCACGGTTGGTTCGCCCTGATCGGTATTTCAGTGCTGACCACCTATCAGCATCACTTCATCGACTTGCCCACAGGCGCGCTGGCCGGCTGGTTTTGCGTATGGCTGTGGCCGGACGAGGGACGCAGCCCATTACTCGCTGCACGTCTCACACGGGAGACGCAGCGGCTCAAGCTTGCGTTGTACTACGGCATCGGAGCGGGATTGCTGGCGGCGCTGGCATTCATCCTCAGGGGCGGCTGGCTGTGGCTGATGTGGTCCGCCGTGGCGTTGCTACTGGTGGCACTGAACTACCTGCTGTTTGGAGCTGCCGGGTTTCAGAAACGCGCCAATGGGCGCTTGTCCCCTGCCGCCTGCTGGTTGATGGCGCCCTACCTGACAGGCGCATGGATCAATTCGCGGTTGTGGACAAGATCGCGGCCCGAACCGCTGCAGGTTGTGGATAACATTTGGCTGGGACGTTTACCCGACTCACGCCAGTTGCAGCCATTTGCTGCGGTTGTGGATATGTGTGCCGAACTGCCGTTGAACGTGGGCAAGCGTGGCTATCAACGGGTGGCTGCGCTGGATCTGGTGCCGCTCACCGGCGAGCAATGTAAGCAGGCTGCGGACGCCATTGAGCGTTTGCGTACAAAGGGTCCGTTGCTGGTGTGCTGTGCGCTGGGCTATTCCCGCAGCGCCATGGCCGTGGCGGCATGGTTGTTGTACAGCGGGCGCGCCGACTCTGTGGATAACGCCATTGCGACGATTCGTGAAGCCAAGCCTCAAGTGGTGTTGCGCAGCGGGCATGTGGATATCTTGCAAGCGTTCCGTATCGACTGCCCAGGATCAAGCATCTGAAGCCGCGCTGACAGCGGCAACCGGGTTTATCCACAAAAGGAATTTGTCATGTCGTCAGCAATGCATTTATACGTCGTGGCGTCGCTGTTGAGACGCGGCAAGTCACTGGATAATTTATCCACAGGCCTGCTGGTGTTGAGCCTTGCCCTGGGTTTGACGCAATTCTGGATAACCTCGGACATCAACCCATGGTTCACGATGACCATCGTGGCCATGGTGTTGACCGGGATGCTCGAAAAATCCCAGGCTTTTCGTGTCGCATTTGACGCGGACCTCTTCCAATACATGGCTGATCACCCCAGCCAACTCAATGACCTGACTCAGGAACTGGATCAGGTGCTGAGCGATCTGCGTCTGCAGCCTGTGGATAAAGGCGGGCGCGATTGGGACTTACGTACACAGGGCGCGCTCAAACAGCTGCGTCAGCAAGTCTGGTACATCATGCTCCAGCTGGTCTGGCTGGTAGTCATGATCATCATCTTCCCTTGGTTGTACTCTGCCTGACAGGAATCGTCATGTTCGAACCCTTGGTCGCTACGATCATCACGGCGGGTGCCCGCAGTGTCACCGGTGCCCGCAGCTTGTGGCTGGGCTGCACGCCCGAGCCGCGGCAACGTATCTATTTCGCCAACCACAGCAGCCACGGTGATTTCGTACTGCTCTGGGCGTCCCTGCCTCCTGCGCTGCGCAAGACCGCCCGGCCCGTGGCAGGTGCCGATTACTGGCAGGCCAGCCCGTTGCGCCGTTACATCATCAATCGTGTATTCAATGGCGTACTGGTCGACCGCAACCGCAGCACGCCGGAGAGCAATCCACTGCAGCCCATGCTTGAAGCACTGGAAAACGGCGACTCGCTGATTCTGTTCCCTGAAGGTACACGCAACCCGGAAGACGGCTTGCTGCCGTTCAAAAGCGGGTTGTATCACTTGGCGAAAAGTTATCCACAGGTGGATCTGGTCCCGGTGTGGATTGCCAACTTGAACCGGGTCATGCCCAAGGGCCGCATGCTGCCACTGCCGTTGTTATGCACAACCAGCTTTGGCGCACCGTTGCAGCTGGACAGTGAAGAGAGCAAAGAGCAATTCCTCGCCCGTAGCCGCGACGCGCTGCTGGCCCTGGCACCGGAGCAGCTGTAATGGATCACCAGACTCAAATGTTGTTCATGGGCATCGGCATCGTTCTGCTGCTGGCCTCGCTGATCGGCTACGTGCTCAAGCGCAAAGCGGGAGCCCCCAACCCGGTGATCGATAACCTCAACGCGCGTATCAATGCCTGGTGGGTCATGGTGCTGGTGATCGGGTTCGCCTTCTGGCTCGGTCAGGGCGCGGTCATCCTGTTGTTTTACGCGGTATCGTTCTATGCCCTGCGCGAGTTTCTGACCCTGACACCGACCCGACGCAGCGATTACCCGGCGCTGGTTGCTGCGTTTTACCTCGCGTTGCCGTTGCAGTATCTGCTGATCGCGGTTAACTGGTACGGCCTGTTCTCGATCTTCATTCCGGTCTACGTATTCCTGCTGCTGCCGATCCTCGCCTCACTGGGCGGTGACAGCAAACACTTCCTGGAGCGCGCCTCCAAGGTTCAGTGGGGCCTGATGATCGCCGTGTTCTGCGTGTCCTACGTACCGGCGCTGTTGACCCTGGAAATTGCAGGTTATGAAGGTCGCAACCTGTTGCTGATCGCCTATCTGGTCATCGTGGTGCAGATTTCAGACGTGTTGCAGTACGTCTGCGGCAAACTGTTCGGCAAACGCAAGATCGCACCCAACCTCTCGCCGTCCAAGACGGTTGAAGGGTTTGTCGGTGGCATCGCGCTGGCCTCCCTGATCGGTGGTGCATTGTGGTGGATCACGCCGTTCAACCCGTGGCAGTCAGCATTGATCGCACTGCTGATCAACCTGCTGGGCTTCGCAGGCGGGATCGTGATGTCGGCCATCAAGCGTGACCGTGGTGTGAAGGACTGGGGCCATATGATCGAAGGTCACGGCGGCATGCTGGATCGGCTGGACTCGGTCTGCTTCGCCGCGCCGATTTTCTTCCACCTGGTGCGTTTCTGGTGGACGTGAAGGCGCTTGCCATTACAGCGAAACCTTGGCATCACACCTGTGATATCAAGGTTTGGCGGCTGCTGAACGTGGCTTGAAACCCCTGATCACATGCAAAACTTCGAACGGTCCGGATACAAAATGATTGCTGGATATTGCGCGGTAAAAAAGTTTTCCGCGTCGTCCAAAGACATCGCCTTGACGAGCCATCCGCATCCAACTCGTCTGGAAGCCTTGCGCCAAGCGGCGATGAGCGTCATTGGGCATCCGACGCAGTCCTGAAAATCAGAGGTTTCTGACTCCAGGCGCCGTCTTTTTCTTACAGGTCGGCGCTTTTTTTTGCACCTGTTTCCGAACCGGATCTCGTCTTTGTTATCTGTTGTGGGTAGTTTGCGTTCGGCAAGGAGTCGTTGGCGCGCCATTTTTTGTGCAGGACGCACAGAATTACTCAGAGGCTTCACCTTTATGAATCGCAGGAATCTCCTGAAAGCTTCCATGGCGTTGGCCGCTTACAGCAGCGTGTCGGCTTCAGGGCTTTTTGCTGCACGCGCACTGGCCGCAGCAGCCGATGGCGAAATCGAACACTTCGATTTTGCAGAGTTGCAAGCCCATGCCAAGAAGCTGGCGGGCAAAGGCTACGTCAGCACCAAGCAAGTGCTGCCACCCGTGCTGGCGAACATGACGCCGCAGCAGTTCAACGCCATTCGCTACGACCCGGCCCATTCGCTGTGGAAAGACGTCCACGGTCAGTTGGACGTGCATTTCTTCCACGTCGGCATGGGCTTCAAGACCCCGGTACGCATGTACAGCGTCGACCCTCAGAACAAACAGGCGCGTGAGGTGCATTTCCGCCACGACCTGTTCAATTACGAGAGCAGCGGCATCGACAAGAACCTGGTCAAGGGCGACTTGGGTTTTGCCGGCTTCAAGCTGTTCAAAGCGCCTGAAATCGCCATCAACGACGTTGTCTCGTTCCTGGGCGCCAGTTACTTCAGGGCGGTCGACAGCAACAAGCAATACGGCCTGTCGGCGCGCGGTCTGGCAATCGACAGCTATGCCAAGCGTCAGGAAGAATTCCCTGATTTCACCAAGTTCTGGTTTGAAACTCCGGACAAGAATGCTACCCGCTTCGTGGTCTACGCCCTGCTCGATTCGCCCAGCGCGACGGGCGCCTACCGCTTTGACATCGATTGCCAGGCCGGTCAGGTGGTCATGGAAATCGATGCACACATCAATGCCCGGGTAGACATTCAGCAACTGGGCATCTCACCCATGACCAGTATGTTCAGCTGCGGCACTCACGAACGCCGCATGTGCGACACCATTCACCCGCAGATCCACGATTCGGATCGCCTGTCCATGTGGCGTGGCAACGGTGAGTGGATCTGCCGTCCGTTGAACAACCCGGTCAAGCCGCAGTTCAGTGCGTTCTCCGACACCGACCCGAAAGGTTTCGGTCTGGTGCAGAGTGATCACGAATTCTCCAGCTATCAGGACACTGTGGTCTGGTACAGCCGACGCCCCAGTCTATGGGTCGAGCCGATTACCGCGTGGGGTGAAGGTGAGGTCAGCCTGCTGGAGCTGCCCACTACCGGCGAGACGATGGACAACATCGTGGTGTTCTGGACGCCGAAGACGCCGGTCAAGGCCGGGGATTCGATGAACTACGGCTACAAACTGTTCTGGAGCCCTCTGCCACCGGTCAGCACACCGCTGGCTCAGGTACATGCGACACGCTCCGGCATGGGCGGCTTCCTCGAAGGTTGGGCGCCGGGCGAGCATTACCCGAAAACATGGGCACGCCGCTTTGCGGTGGACTTCCATGGCGGCGGTCTGGATCGCCTGCCGGAAGGAACCGGGATCGAACCTATCGTCACGGTTTCGCACGGCAAAGTGCAGGACTTCAACATCCTCGTGCTGCCGGATATCAAAGGCTATCGCATCACTTTCGACTGGGTGCCCGACAGCGATTCCGTGGACCCGGTAGAGATGCGCATGTTCATCCGCACTGCCGACCGCACGTTGAGTGAAACCTGGCTGTACCAGTACTTCCCGCCAGCACCGGACAAACGCAAATACCCTTAATGCGTTGATCGTGGCCCCCACCCATGCGTGGGGGCCACTGCTGTTTCCCGCTACGACTCGCGCCGTATATTCATCGGATAACGTGCCAATCCTGACGAAATAATTGACAGTTTCCAGAACTGCGACTGATATACGTCTTGTCATGCCGTTGCGAGCGTTCGCTCCAGACCTCTCCCCATCCCCTTGGCTCACCCTGTATCGACCCGTACATCGCGGTCGTCGGGCGGTAGCTTTGTCCGTTGAAATCAACCTGACGCATTTCAGAAGGCAGACCTCATGGAGTTGAATCCTGCGAGCAGCGGCGACGCAAGGCCGTCGCTCATTTCCTTTGATACCTCGACGATGGTGGTGCTGGTCGCCATCAGCCTGATTCTGGTCGAAACCTTTTCCGGCGCTCTGCGCTTCTACTTCGACAAGGCAGGCATCAGCCCGCTGCTCTATCTGCCCAAAGTGGCCTGTATTCTGCTGTTTGCATGCGAGCTGCGCACGTTCAAGGCGGGACAGTGGTTCTGGACCTTCATCATCGTGTGGGCAATTTCAGGCCTGCTGGCGCTGATGCACCGCGCGAGCCTGCAAAACCTTGCCTTCAGCCTGTTCGCGCTCAGCCCACTGGCGTTCGGGCTGGTATGCAGCAGGCACCTGCTTCATCGCCGCAAGCTGTTCTGCTGGGCGGTGGGCTTCTGTTTGCTGGCGTCGCTGGTGGGGCTGGCTCTGGACCGGTTCACCACCGTTCCCTGGAAAGGCTACAGCTACACCATGGGCGAGACCGAGCTGAGCGCCAACACCACCTGGAGCGCCGATGATGTGGACCGCATCGCCGGTTTCGCCAGGGTGTCCAATGTGCTGTCGATCATCATCGCTTTCTACACCCTGTACCTGTTCATGTTCCTGCGCTCGCGTCTGATGCTGACCGTGCTGAGCGTGGTTGCGCTCTGCGCAATCATTCTGACCACCAGCAAAGCGCCTGCCGGTGCGTTCATATTGACGCTCGGCCTGTTGCTGATTCAGCGGATGACCTGGACCTGCCGGGCCCTTTGCGTTCTTGTGGTCTCCATCGGCCTTTTGTTGCCGACGCTGGGCCTGATGCTGAGTTTCGATATGCGTACGGTCAGCAGCAGCGGCAGTTCGCTGGCCTCGCTGTATGACCGGCTGATCAATACCTGGCCCGATGTGATCGATGCCCTGAGCCGAGAGGGCTGGCTGCTGAGCGGCGCTGGCTTCGGCATGGTCGGCAGCACGATGGCGATCTTTCCGGTGGCAGGCGCCGGAATCTTTCTCGGTATGGACAGCACCGCCCTGTACTTGTGGGCCATGCTCGGCGTAGTCGGTGGCCTGCTGTACGCGCTGCAGATTCCGTTGTTGTTCAAGCTGATCAGTGATGACAGCCGGATCGGCCGAATGCTGCTGTCGATCAGCCTCTGCTGGTGCTTGATCGGTTGGACTACCGACATGTTCGAGGTCGCGGTCGCCAACCTGTTTGCAGGCCTGGCCATCGGTTACGTGATCACTGCACGAAAGGCCGCAGCCAGTACCGTGTCGCCCGAGCTTCGCCTCGCGCCTTTTTCTGCGCTGCGCTGAGGAGGCTGCCATGAGTCTTTATGCGCGCCTGATGCTGTTGGCTGGCTTAATCTGTACGCCCGCAGCCCACGCCGAGGCGCCTTTCATCCTCGGTATTTCCACACACTTGATGAACTACGAACGGCCCGTCAGGCCGCCTTTGAAGCTGGCGGCCGAGGCGGGCTTCAATGCGGTCAAGGATGATGTGTTCTGGTCGACGGTGCAGCCCACCCCCAGCCAATGGCGCATCTTCCCGCAATGGCGCATTTACCTGAACACCGCTGAAAGCTTGAACATGAGCAGGCTGGCGATCCTCGGCTACAGCACCTGGTTTCATGACAACGCAAAGCCGCGAACACCCGCCCTGACCCAGGCATTCCTGGCCTACGTGGACTACGTCACGCGTCAACTGGGCAACCATGTCAGCTATTACGAGATCTGGAACGAGTGGGACCTCGAAGCACCCAAAGATCGTCAATCAAGCATTGATTACGCTGCGCTGGTTCGGCGGACCGCTCCGGTGATTCGCAAGAACACGCGACAGGTGAACGGCATTCCGGCAAAGATTCTCGCCGGGGCAGTCACACCCGACGGCATGAGGTTCGGCTTTGTCGACAGCCTGATCGACAGTGGCGCGCTGGACATGGTCGACGGTCTGTCGGTGCATCCGTATGCCCATTGCTCGGACGAGAACACGCCTGAGGCGTGGTTGGACTGGATGAGCCGCTACGAGCAATACGTTCGCAACAGAGCCGGACGCGATGTGCCGATCTATCTGACCGAAATGGCCTGGCCCAGTCATAAAGGTCACTGCGGCAACAGCGAGGCGACTCAGGCGCTGTACATGGCGCGGATTTTCTTTCTCGTACGCACCGTGCCCAACGTCAAAGGCATGTGGTGGTACGACCTGTACAACGATGGACCGAACCCGCGCAATCAAGAACACAACTTCGGCATTCTCAACGAAGACCTTTCACCCAAACCGGCTTACACCATGGCCAAAGCCATAGCGCCTGTGGTGCGCGACTTCACTTATGACGCCCGGGCAAGCGTTATCGGCGATGGTGTTTACCAGTTGTACTTCAACAAGGGCAAAGAGCGTGTCCTGGTGGCGTGGACGACCGGCGAGCCTCGTCCGGTGCAGATCACTGTCAAAGCTTCTTTGAAAGGCCCGGTACGCCTGATCGACACTGTCACGCCCGACAAGGGACAGATCGCCAGCGGCGCGGCGTGGGTTTGCCAGAGCGATCAATGCTCGGCGTCGATCCCGCTGACGCCCTATCCCAAGCTGATCCGGCTGACCCCTTAGGCCCGCCATTCGCAATCAACTCTGCACCCTCCGATTCTCCAACGACCGGCACCTCTCCATGGACTTCAGAAAAGACATCAATGGCCTGCGCGCCATCGCGGTTATCGCCGTGCTGCTGTTCCATTTTCGCCCCACCTGGCTACCCGGTGGGTTTGCGGGCGTGGACGTGTTTTTCGTGATCTCGGGCTACCTGATCACTGGCATCATCCTGCGTGGCATGAAGGCTGGCAGCTTCAGCCTGACAAGCTTTTACGCCTCAAGAGCGCGCCGTATCGTTCCGGCGCTGGCGGTGGTGTGTTTCACGCTGCTGCTGTTGGGCTGGTTCTATTTGCTGCCGCTGGACTACAGCGCACTGGGCACACACGTCGCCAGCAGCCTGGGCTTTGTCTCCAACTTCGTCTACTGGCGCGAGGCCGGATATTTCACCGCCAACGCCCATGAAAAATGGCTGTTGCACACCTGGTCACTGTCGGTCGAATGGCAGTTCTACCTGCTTTACCCCGTTGCGCTGTTGGCTCTCAGGCGTTTCGTGGCGCTGCATCAGTTGCGTTGGTGGATTCTGGGGGCATGCCTGGTCGGCTTTGCCGCGAGCGTGTTCGCCTCGTTGCGCTGGCCGGAACCTTCGTTCTATCTGCTCCCAACCCGAGCCTGGGAGCTGCTGCTGGGCGGCGTGGCCTGTCTGTTCCCTTTCCAGCTTGCCACCGTGCAACGGCGTATCCTCGAAGGGACCGGAATCCTACTGATCCTGGCCAGCTTCACGCTGATCTCGGCGCGGGACGTCTGGCCGGGCTATCTGGTGCTGATGCCGGTGCTGGGCGCTTTCGCGGTCATTGTGGCGGCTCGACAGGACTCGCTGCTGACCAGCAATGCGCTCTCGCAACGGATCGGCAAGCTGTCCTATTCGCTGTACCTCTGGCACTGGCCGGTGGTGGTGCTGATGAATTACGCCGGCTGGCTGGGCGAGACGCGCAACGTCTTGCTGGGCCTTGCTGTTGCGCTCGCGTTGAGCGCTGCATCGTACTGGCTGATCGAGAAGCCCGCCGGTGCGCCGCGACCAGCACACCGCTGGACCTTTGCCAGGCTCGGCACGCTGATCACGCTGGTGTTCATGGGCGGCACCGCAGTCAGCGCCACTCAGGGCATGGTTTCGCCGTTGCGCTCGATAAGCCAGTCCGACAAGGCGCAGTTCATTCAGGAGTACGTCGACCGTCAGCACAATCTGTACGAACCTTACTGGCTGAAGTGCGACGCGTTTTCTGCGTTCACCCAGCGAGGTCAGTCAGCTATTGACCCGTCCTGCACCCGCAAACAAGGCGAAGGCGGCGTCTTCCTGTGGGGCGACTCCCATGCCCAGGCGCTGTCGCTCGGGCTGCGAACGCAACTGACGCCAGGCACCCCTTTCTATCAAGTGGCTTCAGCAGCCTGTCGTCCTGGCCTGCAGGCAGATCCGCGACGTGCTTCGCCCACCAGCACAGCGTGCGACTACTCCAACAGCCTGGCGCTGCACAGCATCGAAACGCTGCACCCGGACATCGTGGTGATTGCGCAAAAGGACGGCCACGACAAGACCGACTGGAACGACATCGCCCTGCGACTCAAGGGCTACGGCGTGAAACACATCGTGTTGATCGGACCCGTCCCGCAGTGGAGCCCCTCGCTGCCCAGCGTGATCGCCAACCGGCATTGGGGTTTGAACGAATCACACATCAGCGACCCCGCGCTGGATCAAAGCCTGATGGCCGTCGACCAGGCAACGCGTCAGCTCGCCAAATCGGCTGGCATTCAATTCGTGTCCCTTCTCGACAAACTGTGCATCGCCGAGGCCTGTCTGGTGAGGCTGGAAGAAAACAACTCCCTGCTGCAGATCGACTCGGGACATTTGAGTTCAGAGGGTTCGCGCTACGTCGTCAAACACTACGTACTGCCGCAGTTGGTGAATTAGTACGGTCTGTACCGCCGTGAGCGCGCCAGGTTTCGCGCTCGCTAAAAGGCAACTTGCGCTGATTCCGCTCACGAAATGAGGGCCTGATGAGCCCTGAATAGGGTTGTCGTCATCGGGGACAAGAACCAATGTTTACTTCTCAACTGTATGTCTGCAGCGTAGACAAGCTCATCAGGAGTGTTGGCATGGCCTCGCCTGTCCTGTTTTTCCACGGGGAATCAGAGCTGATCAACCAGCTGGCACGCCCGGCTGACTCTACAAAGACAAATCCCGCACAGTTCTCGTGGCAGTGAGCTTGCTCGCGAAAGCGGTTGAACGAACGACACATCTCCAGCGGATGTACCGGCCTTTTCGTCACACTCCAGACTTGTCCACACCCTGAAGGCGCTCGGCGAATCTGACCAGGTCGGCCAGGGAGTCGGCTTCCATCTTGCGCATCACTGAACCACGGCGGACTTTGACCGTGATTTCACTGACGCTCAAGCGTGCCGCGATCTGCTTGTTCAGCAAGCCTGTGACCACCAGTTCCATCACCTGCTGCTCACCCTGATTGAGGCTCGCATAGCGCCGTCGCAATTGCGCTTCGACGGCGGCTGCCTGGCGGTTGCTGCGATCACGAGCCAAACCTTGCTGCAGGGCATCCAGCAGGTCCTGCTCACGAAACGGCTTGGTGAGGAACTCGACCGCCCCGGCCTTCATCGCCCGTACCGACATGGGAATATCGCCATGCCCGGTGATGAAAACGACCGGCAGGTTAATGCCCGATCTGACCATCTGCTCCTGGAAATCCAGACCGCTCATGCCCGGCATGCGGATATCCAGGATCAGGCAGCCTGGAGCGTCGGGACGGGAAGCCTCCAGAAACTGCTGGGTCGAACCGAACAACTGACAGCGCAGCCCGACCGATGCGAGCAAATCCTCAAGCGATGTACGCACCGACAGGTCATCGTCGATCACGAAAATGATCGGTTCTTCCTGAGGTGTGACGAGGACATTGGTCATCAGGTATCCATCTTTCCGGTGGGTAGCGTGAATTGAAACGTGCAGCCGATCGACGGGTTGGCTGTCATCCAGATACGTCCGCCGTGCGCCTCGATGATCGACCGACTGATTGCCAGGCCTATCCCCATTCCCTCCTCCTTGGTCGTGTAGAAGGCATCGAAAATACGCTCGACGTTTTCCGGTGACACGCCCGCGCCGTTGTCGCGCACCGAAAACTTCACCTCACCGCCTGCGTTCCAGTCCACCGAGACCTCCAGCTGGGCCCCTCCCGGTTCGACCTTTTTCATCGCGTCCACGGCATTGAGCATCAGGTTCAGCAACACTTGCTGGACCTGCACCCGGTCAGCCAGCAGCGGCGGCAGACCCTCCGGCACATCGACCGTCAGCGTGACGCCCTGGTCATCGATTTCGCTGTGCGCCAGCGACACGATCTCTTCCACGGTATCGGCCACGCTGATCCATTCCTTGTGCGCCGATGAGCGCTTCGCCAAAGCACGCACGCGCACAATGATGTCACCGGCGCGGTTGGCGTCACTGATCATACGCTCCACCGCTTGCCTGGCCTTGGTCAGGTTGGCAGGTTCTGCCGCCATCCAGCGCAGGCTGGCGTTGCCGCTCATGACGATGGCCGAAAGCGGTTGATTGAGCTCGTGGGCGATAGACGCCGTCAGCTCACCCAACAGGTTGACCCGGGCAATCTGGGCAAGCTGTGAGCGTGTTTCGTGGACGCTGCGGATGGCCACCGCCATGCGCAGCGCCAGGTAGGTGGCCATGGCGATTGCTGCCAGGCTGATGATGCAGTTGATCAACGCTGCCTCGCTGCCACGCGAGGTGGTCAACTCGTAGCTGATCACCGTCAGCGCCATGCAGACCAGCGCAACCGCGACCACACCGACAACCGGCAGAAACCGGACCGCCATCAGCACCACGGCAATCTGGAAAACCCCCACGGCGATTTCCAGGTCGGTCAGGGTGTCGGCAATGGCAATGACCAGCGCCAGTCCCAACAGGGCAACCAGCCTGATCGCCATCGCCGCCTTGCCAAAGGATTCAGGCTCGCGCATCTGCAACATCTCGCTCGTTCAATGGGCCGGAGTATGTCGTACAAGTCTCAGGAAGGGTTATCCAGACTGAACTGATCGGCCAACTCATCGTAGGCGAACAATTCTGCATAACGACCCCACTGCGTGACTGAATCCAGGGTCTGCCGTGCGTCGCCTTCAGACATGAAGTCTTCCAGCTCGTCACGAAAGCGTCGCGCTGGAGCGGTATGGGTTGGCCGATCATCCAGCACCCGGCGAATATGCGTCACCAGCGGTACAAAGCTCAGCAGGTGCAGGGCAAACAATTGTTTACGCTCATCCACATCCGACAGCGCATAGCGTCGCGCCGCAGGCAGCAGCCGAATGTCACCGCCCTTGAGCTCAGCGAACCGCAGCAACTGCAAAACTTCAGCAATCGGAAACAGCGCGTCCGCATTGTAATGCAGCGCGTTGGCCAGTTCCGGCAGGTCCGCCTTGGTGCTGTAGGGCGGCGCATGAATCGCTTCGATCAGACCGGCCAGCGCGTTGGTCGATACATGCGGCAACACCATGCCCAGACCGGTGCCCGGGAAAATTCCCTGGCGGATTTCGCCAGCGTCGCTGTCCTGCGTCATCAGCACGTAGATCTCTTCGACCAGCGCCTGAAAGGTCGGGTCCTGACGGTTGCGCGGCTGCGGCAGATCAACCTTTATTTCGCTGATCACGCGTCCAGGATTCGAGGAAAACAGCAGGATGCGATCACACATCAACACCGCTTCGGCAATGTTGTGCGTGACCATCAGGATCGACTTGATGGGCATGCGGCCTTCGCTCCACATGTCCAGCAGGTCGGTGCGCAGGGTCTCGGCCGTCAGCACGTCGAGCGCTGAAAACGGCTCGTCCATCAGCAGCACGTCCGGATCGATTACCAACGCCCGGGCCATGCCTACGCGTTGTCGCATGCCACCCGACAGCTCTTTGGGATAGGCGCTTTCAAAACCGTCCAGGCCAATCAGGTCGATGGCCGCCAACGCGCGCTTGCGGCGCAGCGGCGCAGGCACGCCTTGAGCCTCCAGCCCGACCTCGACGTTCTCAAGCACCGTCAGCCACGGAAACAGCGCGAAGCTCTGAAACACCATGCCCACCGACATCGCATGACCCTGCACGCGATTGGGGAAAATCACGTCGCCTTCGGTGGGCTTAACCAGCCCGGCAATCGAGCGCAACAGGGTTGATTTACCCGAGCCGGAGCGCCCCAGCAGCCCGACGATTTCGTTTTCGTTGAGCGTGAGCGTCACGTCATCCAGCACCAGGCGCTCTTTGCTCGCCTTGCCATAAACATGCCGAACCTTCCGTACATCCACCAGGCAACGCTTTTCGACAGCCATCATAGTAGCGTCCTCCTCAATCAAGACTCATGCGTCGTTCGGCAAACCCGTACAGCGGGCGCCAGAGCAACCGGTTGAAAGCAATCACGAAGACCGACATGACAACGATGCCCAGTGCGACGCGTGGGAAATCACCCGCCTGGGTGGCGTTGGCAATGTAGGAGCCCAGCCCGACGGCCTGCAGATGCTGATCACCCCATGACACGGCTTCGGCGACGATACTGGCGTTCCACGAACCGCCCGATGCGGTCAGCGCGCCGGTGATGTAGTAAGGGAAAACACCGGGCAAGGCGACACGACGCCACCACTGCCAGCCGCGCATGTTGAACATGCTGGCCGCCTCGCGCAGATCGGTTGGCAAAGCGCTGGCACCGGCAATCACGTTGAACAGGATGTACCACTGTGTGCCCAGCACCATCAGGGGCGACAACCAGATGTTCGGGTCCAGGTGCAGGCCAACGATGGCGACCACTGCCACCGGAAACAGTACGTTCGCAGGAAAGGCCGCCAGAAACTGTGCAATCGGTTGCAGCCGCTCGGCCCACACAGGACGCAAGCCGATCCACACTCCGATGGGAACCCAGATGACACTGGCGATCACGATCAACGCGGCGACGCGCAGCATGGTCGCCAGCCCCAGCCCGAACGCAGACACCAGATCGCTCATGCCCAACGACGTTTCGATGAAGCGAAACAGGTAGACGCTGCCGGCCAGGCAACCCGCCATCACCAGGCCCAGCCAGATAATATCGGTCAGGCGGATAAAAGCGGGCGTAGGGCTGACTTTCCAGAACTTGGGCAAGACCCGCCAGTTGATCAACATCAGGCCTTTCCAGGGCGCGGCCAGCACAGCGCCCAGCAGCGAGACCAGACGAGAGCGGCCCATCAGGCTGTACATCCACGAGCGTGGCCGTTTCTGCGACGCGGTCTGCTCGAAGCGAAACTTGTCGGCCCACGCCACTACCGGCCTGAACAGCAACTGGTCGTACGCCAGGATCACCAGCGCCATGGCGCCGACTGCCCAGGCGATGGCCGCCAGGTTTTTCTGCTCGATGGCCAGCGCCAGCCAGGAGCCAATCCCCGGCAGATTGACGGTGGTATCACCAACCGAAATCGCCTCGCACGCCACCACGAAAAACCACCCACCGGACATCGACATCATCATGTTCCAGACCAGCCCGGGAATGGCGAACGGCAGTTCCAGCCGGGTGAACTTCAACACCGGGGAAAGCCCGAACTGGCGGCTGACTTCGTCCAGATCAGCAGGCACAGTGCGCAACGACTGATAGAAACTGAACGCCAGGTTCCAGGCCTGACTGGTAAAGATCGCAAAGATGGCTGCGCACTCGACACCCAACTGGCGCCCCGGAAACAACCCCATGAAAAAGGTCACGGTAAAGGTCAGAAAACCCAGTACTGGAACGGACTGCAGAATATCGAGAGCCGGAACAATCAATGTTTCTGCCTTGCGACTTTTGGCCGCCAGCGTTGCAACAATAAAGGTAAAGATCAGCGACGCACCCAAGGCAATGAACATGCGCAATGTCGTGCGAAGTGCATAATCAGGAAGTTGCCATGGGTCCAGTGTCACCGGGTGTGATTCCAACTGCGCCAGCGGCTGAACCATTTGGTCGATACCGTATAGACATAACCCTGCAACCGCCGCGAGTATCAACATGCACAGCACATCGGCCCAGTACGGCATGGCCCGCCGCGCAGCGCTGTATCGCGCACCCCGCAGGCTTTTATCGGATTCAAGAAATGAATGCATGGCTGACCTCGAACGGCTGCGGACAGGCGAGTGCGTGCCGCCTGACTATTCAGATGACGACAAGGGTTTAAAGAAGGTGGCCACTCAACAATGGCGGCCCGGCGATTGAGTGAAAGCTTATCGATTTTTCACACAGGTTTGAAACCTGCAAAAGTAGATGATGTATATCTGAAGGTATGACTGTTATATACCAAGGTATATAACCTGTATTGAAAACCGATTTTTGTAGACGCTGGCTATTCTGTGACCGTGACGTTGAAAGGATGCTGAACAATGGTGTTTCGTTTTCTGATCATGATCTGTGCCCTGCTGTTGCAGCTGTCGTCCGGCATGGCGAACGCGCAACCCTATGTGGCGGGAGGCACCGACTGGCGGCCGTTCAGTTATGCGAACGAACACGGAGAGTTACACGGAGTGTCCGTCGATATTGCCCGCCAGGCGCTGAAGCGAGCCAATATTGAGGCGCGCTTTGTGTCCTACCCAGTCAATCGTTTGCAGGCAATGCTGCACAGGGGCGAAGTCGACATCAACTATGCGGAGTCCCCGGCATGGACCCGCCCGGAAAACCGGAACCGCTACGTGTTTTCCGTACCGTATCTGACCGTGCAGGAGCATCTGTACTTTCTGGCCGACGACCCAAATATCAAAACGCCCATCACACAGTTGCAGGGCATGACCATCGGTGTGGTACGCGGCTACACCTACCACGTGCTGGACGCCGCCGTGCAGGAAAAGCGCATCACTCGTCTTGAGACGTCGAAAGACCTCGTGCTGCTTGAGCTTCTGCGAAACAAGCGGGTGGATGCAGTGGCGATGGTCGATGATCTCTACGATTTTCTGGTCGCCACTCACCAGATAGACCCCGCCAGCTTTCGTCAAGGTGCCCAACTGAGTGCCGCACCGCTGTGCATCATGTTGCTGAGCAAGCATGCGAATCTGTTACCCGACATCAACGCCGCGATCATCGATCTGCAGCGACGAGGCGAAGTGAAGCGCGTGCGTGAATTGTACAGAACTCCGCCACGCTGAAGCGTCATCAAGAAGTGAAGCACGGCGGCGACACACAGGCCCGCCATGCTCCACTCAATCCGGATATCAGACGCGGAAGTGGCTGACCATCATCTGCAATTGACCACCCAGACGCGCCAGCTCAACACTTGAGGCGGCGGTTTCTTCGCTGGCTTCGGCGGTCTGCTCGGACACGTCGCGGACATTCACAATGCTGCGGCTGATCTCGTCAGCCACCGAACTCTGTTGTTCGGCAGCGGCGGCGATCTGCTGGTTCATGGCCTGAATGCTCGACACCGTGCGGGTGATGCTTTCCAGCGAGATGCCCGCCTTGCGCGTCAGCTCGACGCTGCTGTCGGTCAAGGTACGGCTGCCGATCATGATCTCCGACACCTGACGGGTGCCGTTCTGCAATGCGGCGACCAGGCTTTCGATTTCTTCGGTCGACTGCTGAGTGCGCTGCGCCAGGCCACGCACTTCGTCGGCCACCACGGCAAAACCCCGCCCGGCTTCACCGGCGCGCGCAGCTTCGATGGCCGCGTTGAGCGCCAGCAGGTTGGTCTGTTCGGCCACAGCCTTGATCACATCCATGACCTTGCCGATCTTGTCGCTTTCCTGCTCCAGCACGTTCATCGCATCAGTGGAACGAACCACCTCGCTGGCCAGCCGTTCGATCTGCTGAATGGCCTCGCCCACCACCTTGTCGCCCTCGCGGGCCTGCTTGTCGGCGTCAGATGCAGCAACGGACGCTTGCTCGGCGTTGCGTGCCACTTCGTGCACGGTAGCGGACATTTCGTGCATGGCCGTGGCCACCTGATCGGTTTCGACCTTCTGACTGTTGACGCCGGCACTGGTCTGTTCAGTGACGGCCGACAGCTCTTCGGCGGCGCTGGCGATCTGCGTCACGCCATCGCGAATGCCCGAGATCAGATCGCGCAGGGTTACGCCCATGCGCTGAATGCCTTGCTGCAACGTGCCCAGCTCGTCACGACGGGTAATCACCATCGTGTGCGTCAGGTCGCCAGAAGCGATGCACTCCACGATGGCCAGTGTTTCGCGCAATGGATGGGTGATCTGGCGCGTGATGATGGCGGCGGCAAAAATGCCCAGCACCATGACCAGCAGAACGCAGCCAATTTGCAGGTTGCGAGCGTGAGCGGTGTCGGTCTTGCCCATCTGCATCTGAATGGCGTAAAGCTCATCACCCAGCTTGACGATATCGGCACCTTGCGTGGTCAGGTCCTTGCGAATCTCACCAGCGGCCTGGGTGCTTGCCCGATAGGCTTCTACCGAGCTGCGATAATTGCGCAGGGACGTTTCCAGTTGGGCGATTCTGGCCGCGTTGGCGGCGCCGAAGCTCGACTTGAAGGTGTCGAGATGGCTGAGCGCTGTATCGAGCTGCTGAAAGGCCAGCTTCTCGGTCTTGTCATCGGGCTTGCCGGTGTAGCCGCGTACTTCGTAGCGCACCAGGATCAGGTCCTGACGGGCCACATTGACCAGTTGGCTGAGCTCGAAACGGGACGGGTCGGATGGGTCCATCTGCAGGACTACGTCGTTCAGGGACTCAATCGACTTCGACGCCACGGCGGCATTGGCATCCATTTCCCCACGCACCCTGGCATTGGCCTGATAGGCCGCGCGCATGCGGTTCAGCGAAGCCTCATAGTCACGAGTGACGTCAGCCAGTTGGCTCAGAGGCTTCAGATTGACCGGGTTGCTGAAACTGTCGAGCAACGACTGCTGCTTCGCCTTGAAGACATCCAGCTTGCCTTGCATGTTCTGCGCTGCGGTCTCGTCACCGTCGGTAAGCATGTATTGCAGACGTGCGATTCGCAGGTTGGTGAGTTTGTCGCTGAGTTCAGTGATGTCGCCTATTCGGTCGGTGCGGAAGATGAGTTTGTCGAGGCTGGTCCAGCCGACAAACGCGAGGATGGCAGTGAAAAAAAGGACGGTACCAAAGCCCAGCGCCAACTTCATGTTGACGCTGATATTTGCAAAGCTGCTGTTCATGAGATCTCCTGAATGTGCTTTTTATGCGCATCGAACAAGCTGAAGATTTGTTTTTATGAACAGCAAACCCGCGCGCTAGACCTATCGGCAGGCTGCGGGGAAAACTTGACCAAAAAGACGACATCCGTAAATCACGTCCTGAATCACAACAGAAGGGGGCGCGACTGGCGCCCCGGTTGCTATCAGGCGCCCAGTTTGAAGCGCGAGACAACGTTGCGCATGTCGCTGGCGACTCGAGCCAGTTCGTCAGCGGTAACCGCATTGTTTTCGATGCCCAGCATCAAGGTCCCCGAGCTGTTGCGGATCTCCATGACGTTACGGTTGATGTCTTCGGACACGGCGTGCTGTTGCACAGCGGCACTGGCGATCTGGGTGTTCATTTCCACGATCCGCTCAACGCCCTGGCTGATGCTGGTCAGGCTGCCCGACGCCTCGCTGGCGGCGCTGATGCACGCCTGGGCCTTTTGCTGACCGGCTTGCATCTGCTGCACAGCCGCATCGGTAGCGCCCTGCAACTGCTGGATGATGTTGCGGATTTCTTCGGTCGACGCCTGTGTGCGCGATGCCAGGGTGCGGACTTCATCTGCCACAACGGCAAACCCGCGGCCCTGCTCACCGGCACGTGCCGCTTCGATGGCCGCGTTCAACGCCAGCAGGTTGGTCTGATCGGCAATGGTGCTGATGACCTGAATGACGCCACCGATTGACTGGCTGTGCAAGGCGAGCGCCTGGACTTTCTGAGCGCTGAGTTCGACTTCTTCGGCCAACGCCTGAATCGTCGTATGGGCCTGATGCATGATGCGCAAACCGTTACGCGATGCGGTGTTGGCTTCGTCGGCCGCCAACGCAGCGCCTTCAGTGTTCTGTGCAACGTCAGCCACGCTGGTGGTCATCTCGTTGATGGCGGTCGCTACTTGCTCGGTTTCAGCCTGCTGCGCATTCATCGACTGCTTGGCCAGACTGATCGAAGTGCCCAGCCGCGCCGCCACCTCGGACAACTCGTGAGACGTGCTGTCCATGTGCGTGATGGAACCCGAGAAGGCTTCAGCCATAAGGTTCAAACCGTTGCCGATATCAGCCACTTCATCCTTGCTCGCAACCTGCACGCGGGCGCTCAAGTCACCCTCGGCCAGGCGGCGCGTGACCGCGAGCAGGCCATCGATCGCCATGCGCAAGGCGCGATAGATGCTGCAAAACGCGTAGAGCAACAGCAAACCCATGATCACGCACATGGCGGTGACAATTTCGCGTTGCAGCAGCAGCGCGTCGTAACGCGAGTCCAGCTCGTCTTGCAGCGCGGTCTGGATTTCGTCTTGTGCCTTGTAGAACCCAGCCACAACAGCGTTACCGCGGCTGCTCAACGCGGAGCCTTGAGAAGCCGAAACTTCTGTACCTTTTACATAGGCCTGGAGGTCATTACGCAAGCTGTCCAGCGCAGCAATGGCGGTCACCACCGGCGCATTGACGCGCTCGCTCAGCTCAGGCGCGCGGCGCTTGAGCAGACGCATGCTTTGCTCCAGCTCCAGACGGCTCTGCAACTCTTGCTTCAACAGACCGTCAAGCGAGCTGCGCATCGTCGGGCTGAGGCTTTGACCCGCACTCAAGCCACCGGCAATCCCGCGGATCTGGCCAACAACGTTGATCTCGCGTGGCAGGCGGATGGTGCTCAGGTCGATCAGAAACAGCGACGCATAGTCTTCATCCAGCACCAGGCCGGACGTTGCCGATACGTAATAGATAAAGTTGAGGGTCTGGGTCAGTTGGTCGTTCCACTGGGCAAACAGTTCATCCTGGGAAATGCCCGGTTTTACACCGTCCATCAGCGTCCGCGCACCATCACGCAGGCGCTGCACCCGGCTTTCGGTTTCCAGCGAACGACCCAGGCGCGCATCGGCATCGGCCAGCGTGCTGAGCGCTGTTTCCAGCTGGGTCCGGTTGTTGCTTACGTCCTGAGCGGCTGATGCGTCGCCTGCAACCAGTCTGTTGGTCAATGCCCGTTGCAGCATGGACAAGCGCAACACAGGGGTGACTACGTGCAGGTATTCACGACCCACCCGCTCTTGGGCGACGGTGTCGATACTGGCGTTCAGGCTATTGAATACACGCATCCCGAGCACAAGCAGCGGGATGACGATGATGATGGCTAATACGGCAAATTTGGCAGGGAAACGCAGGCGGTTCGTGAGGTAAATACCTGGCGAAAGGATGTTCATATGATTCTCGTTATAGTGGGAAAGCCTGATCCGGTTCTGAACTCCTTTCGTTGCATCTCTACAGGTCGTTGGTTGCTCTTGTGGCCCTGAAAGCTGCGTCCTCTTGCATGAAGGCACTGTGACATCACCTCAGAGCAAACCCCTCATCAAGAAGTTCAATAGGGGTTATGCAACCTGATGCCGAGCCATCGGCTCCTCCATAAGAAACATGAGGAAACAAATAGAGGCATTGAGAGAGGGTGGGTTGCGTGCGAGGCGCCTGATTTTCAGGTAGCTCATTGATTACAAGGGATATACAGGCGGGCGACAGGTATTTTTGCGTCACGTTGACGCAGGTCGTCGGAATGTCAGGAAATCACGCCCCTGAATTGGCCTTGGTGCCGTCCCGATTCTTTTTCAGGCCCCTCAGGTTGATCACACACAAGAAAATTTGCAGGACGATAAGCGCGTAGGCCTCGGTATGAAGCCCCCAGATCACCCAGAGAAGATTGCTGAAAGTAAAACACCAGAAGGCAAACATGCGTTTCCCGGGCTGCTGAGACCCGATATACCAGGCCGCCAGCACAGTCACAGCCATTGCTGGCCATTGGATAAGGTCTATCACATCACCTCCATTCACCAGCGTGCGACATCAGAACTGCACGTGGATGAACGTTCGTTTCCTCGAGACCTGTCCGAAGGTATTTCCTCAAGCCCTCGTCCATTCGACATTCGACAAGCCAAGCTTTTCGGCTTGAGGCTTGCTCAGTTTGGGTATCGGATCGGAGCGATATTTGGGTATCGCACCAAACCCTGCATCGACCGTTGCCCAGTGCCAGGCTTCACGGTTATCCATGTCGACAGCTCTGATGTAAAAAGTCTTGTAGCTGCCATGCAGCAGGTAATCGATCCTGTAATGCTTCTCTGTCGCCATTTTTTTTACTCCTGCTGTTTACACACGCTATACAGATATTTCCTGGTCCAAAAAATTCCAACTTTCTGTCCTTCTCTAATGCAACATCATATAGCCATTATTCAAGAGCTCATGGCTGACCACGAACACTGCTTACTGATTAATAGGCAAGTTTAATACGTCACAGATTAATAAACGCTCTGACAAGCCAAACGCTGCGGCGCCAAAGCCCTTGGTTCATAGGCGCCGGCAAACCAGAGGACGCTTTTTTTCAAATCAGCTGTAAATAATAAAATTCTATCGAACTAACGTTTCGGCACCGTTCATCCCGTAACGCAGCTTTTTTAACAACGTTTCCGATGGGCCTTCTCTCATAACTAATGACTGCGTAACACCAGGACTGTCACGTACGGCAGCCTGTCCCAAAAGAGAACCAGCCTGAGGAAACGCATATGTTCATGCATAACAAACGACTTCAGTACACCGTTCGCGTCGCCCGGCCCAATCCCGGACTCGCCAATCTGCTGCTGGAACAATTTGGCGGCGCTCAGGGCGAGCTTGCCGCTGCGGGCCGCTATTTCACCCAAGGCCTGAGTGAAGATGATCCAGGCCGTAAAGACCTGCTGATGGACATCGCGACGGAAGAACTCAGCCACCTCGAAATCGTCGGTTCGATCATCGTGATGCTCAATAAAGGCGCCAAGGGTCAACTGGCCGAAGGCGTGGAAGAGGAAGGCGAGCTGTACCGGGCCATCAATGGCGCGGGCAACGACTCGCACATCACCAGCCTGCTCTACGGCGCAGGTGCACCTCTGGTGAACTCGGCAGGCGTGCCGTGGACAGCCGCTTACATCGACACCATTGGCGAACCCACCGCTGACTTCCGCTCGAACATCGCCGCCGAGGCGCGGGCCAAGATTGTCTACGAGCGCTTGATGAACGTGACGGACGATCCCGGCGTGAAAGATGCGCTTGGCTTCCTGATGACACGGGAAATTGCACACCAGATGTCATTTGAGAAAGCCCTGCATGCCATCCAGCCAAACTTCCCGCAAGGCAAGTTGCCGGGCATGCCGGAGTTCACCAACAAGTATTTCAAAATGTCCGAAGGGCCAAACGTGCGTGGCGCCTGGAACCAGGGTGCCGAGTGGGACTATGTCGAAAATCCACAGCCAGCAGTGGACGGCGGCGACGGTTCCGCCTCTGTGACGCTGAATGCCGAAGACACCACGGTACTCGAAGCCATGAAAACCAGAACCATGTCGGACCCAACGGCCAATCCGGTGACCGGTGCAGACCTCGGTTCGGGTCTGGGCAAGCGCACAGACAGCTGAGACGCGGTACTCGCGTCGCCATGCCCTGTATCAATCAAGAGAATCATTGATGAACAAGACAGCAATACCCATGGATGTCTTGCATGGCAACGACAAGCCTTCATCGGTTGATCGGGTATTTGTCCAGCACCTGCAAGCCTTCGAAACACAGGCGCGTTTTGCGCGTCAGAGTTTTCTTGTGATGATGGCAAATACTGAAGTTGAAGCCGCTACGTTGCGGGAGAGACAGTCATCAGGACGGTGACTGCTGAGGCGCCAGGGAAGGCTCCACTTTATTGAATCATGTATTGCAGGTTAATCAGTCTGACGGCACATCGGATGTGCCGCATGACGTGGGCCTGTAAAAGCCCTCCCGCCATGCGGTTCGTTTACATCACTGCTTGGCAGCATCACCGCCGTGGGCGGCAGCCAGTTTCTTGGCTTCTGCGAGGTGAGCCTTGAGCTTGGGCAGTGTGGCTTCAGCAAATGCCTTCAGCTCTGCATCCTTGCCACTTTTCACTTCTTCTTCAAACAGCTCGATAGTCTGCTCGTGCGCTTTGACCTGATTGTTGGCATAGGCCTGGTCAAACGACTTGGCACTACGCAAATCAAGGATCATCGCCTTGGCTTTATCCGCCAGCGTAGCATCGTCGGACACCTTCAGATTCTTCTGTTTGGCAATCTCTTGAAGCTTCTGGTTAGCTTGCGTGTGGTCAGCTTCCATCATCTTGGCGAATGTTTTCACGTCCGCCGAAGTGCCCTTTTCTTCTGCAAGCCTGGCAGCCTGGATTTCCGCCACACCTTTGGCTGATGCATTATCTACAAACTCTGCGGGGTCAGCTGCACTTGCGAACTGGCTGCCGACCGAAAGTACAACGGCAAGAGCGCTCATACGAAAATAGTTAGTCATCTTCGATCATCCTTTTTCATGGGTGAGAAACGTCATCGTCAACGACGACACACACTTACGACCCAGCCCTTAAATCTGCGTTCAGCCTTTTTCACGAACGGCTGGTACTTGAGCGAATGAGCGGCAATTCGTCCGTCCTTGTGCTTTTTTCCGGAACAGCGCTGGACACTTTTTGTCCATCTTTACAGCCCTTGGGTGAGCTTCGCTGGTGTAACCGGCTTGCTCAAACACACTCCAGACGCCGATGGCACAAACGCCTCATGACGAGGCAAGCCGCAAAGAGAAACGTTATGAAGACTGTCGAACACGCCGTGTCTTATCTGGGCGAGCAGAAGTTACTGTTGGCCACCGCAGAATCCTGCACAGCAGGCGAAATAATCACGCTTATCGCACAGGTGCCCGGCAGCGGCGCACTGATCGAATGCGGCTACGTTGTGTACTCACCCGAAGCCAAACAGCGATTGCTGGGTGTCAGCCCCAAGACCATCAAGCAGTTCAATCTCACCAGCTGCGAAGTGGCCCGTGAGATGGCGATTGGCGCATTGCGCGACAGTTGTGCAAACGTTGCTGTCGCCACCACCGGGATCTGTGGACCAGACGATGTCGATGGAATACCGGCAGGTACGGTGTGTTTTGCGTGGGGCTTCGTGCATGAGGGACGCACCAGCATTTTTACCCGCAGGCACCGCTTCTTTGGCGCGAGAGAAGTCGTCCAGCACAAGGCTGCGCTGCATGCGCTGGAGCACATCGAGGGTTTCCACAGACGCATGTTGAACGGCGAGTCGGCGTAAGCGAATGACCGGCCATTTATCGGTCGTCGACAAGAAACGATGAATTTTATCGAAGGCTCGGCACTCCCTTCTCTATAGAACAACAGAACAGCACAACAGAAAATCTCGCGCGGCAGTGTCCCTCGTGATTTTCACTGCCGAGGTAAATGTTTATGACGTCTCTTCAACTGATGACCGGCAATGCCGTCGTCAAGCCTGTCGTCGAAGAAGCCCGATCCCGGAATCTCTACCAGTCATGGATGAGTGAAGGTTCGGCCGATCCTCATCAGGATGCAGTCGCGTTTTTGAATCAGTGCCTCGCCTTGGCAGATCATGAGCCCTGCGAGCTTCCCGCCCGGCCGGATGCGCTGGAGCAGTGGATAGAACAGAACGTCGGGCATGTGGCCGACCAATATGCGGTCTATCTCGAACAACGTCGCGCAGGCCAGCCTCGGCGCTTTTTCAAAAGCAAAGCCCATGCGATGTATTTCCTGCAGCACGTCGCGCCCACCAAACTGGTCGACGGCGCCTGGTTATACGGCCTGCTGCCACATTGGGCGGACTATCGTTTTCACGGCCTGATACGCACTTACCTCGAAGAGTTGGGCGACGGTGAACAGGCACAGAATCATGTCTCGCTGTATCGCAAGCTGCTGGCCGATCTGGATTGCGACACCAGCGCGCCGTTGCATGACGATGCCTATCTGCAGGGTGCTATCCAGCTGTCGCTGGGACAGATGAGCGATCAGTTTCTGCCTGAGGTCATCGGCTACAACCTGGGCTACGAACAGCTGCCGCTGCACTTGCTGATCACCTCGTTCGAATTGAACGAGCTTGGTATCGACCCGTACTACTTCACCTTGCACGTGACCATCGACAATGCCAGCACCGGTCACGCCCGCAAAGCCGCGCAGAGTGTCATGGAGCTGCTGCCCGTGGGCGAAGAACGCGAGGCGTTCTATCGACGCGTGATCAGCGGCTACAAGTTGAATGAACTGGGCATAGGGTCTTCGGCGGTGATTCAGTCATTCGATCTGGAGCAGGAAGTGGTGGCCATGCTTGAACGCAAGCGCACCTTCGGCCAGCACATGCACTCCGACTATTGCCGACTCGATGGCAAGACCGTCAATGAGTGGCTGGCACGGCCGGATCAGATCCCCGAGTTCCTTGAGGTGCTGCAAAACCGGGGCTGGATCAAACGTCATCAAGACCCTGTGCTCAGCCGTTTCTGGCAACTCTTCGAGGGTGCCGGTGCGCCAATGTTTGGGGTCTTCAACGGTTACGAAAAACAACTGGTGCATGACTGGATCGCAGGTGACTGGCTGGCCGATGGCAGCGCGCAAACCACCGCTGGCAAGCGCCTGCCCGAAGCCTTCCGCTCGCGGTTTCGCAATCTGCCCAGCGCCCAGCCATCAGCCGTCCCTGGCACACATGCTGCGGAGGATTTTGACCCGGATCTGCGTGAACTCCACAGGAAGCTGGAGTCGGCCACCGCTACAGAAAAGATGGCCATTCTGATCGAAAGCATGTCGCCCGCCCGCCATGCGTCGGCTGCTGGCCTTTACGCAACCCGCTTGTTTGTCACGACTATGGCCGAGCGATTGACCGGAGTTCACGCATGACATCCTCCCTGCCGGACAGCGCCGCGCTGATTACACTTTCCCGTCATCTGAAAGCCGGTGGTTACCGGTTCATCACGCCTACCCCGCTCACCCACCGGCACGTCAACGAACGTGAAGCCAACCGGACTGCGTCGACGCTGCGCGATGTGTTCGGCTGGAGCCGTCTGATCCCGGAGTCGCTGATGCCTGCATCCGAGGCCGAAGGGCTGCGCGACGCCGGGATTCTGGAGCGTTATGGAGCAAGCCTGAAAAGTCGCGTCAGGTTTTCAAGCCTCGATGACCTGTTGCTGGTGCACTCGGCGTTCCCGACCACTGATGAAGACTCAGTGTTTTTCGGGCCGGACACCTACCGGTTTGCGCAATCGATCAGCCGACACCTGCAAAGCACTACGCACCCGATCGATCGTGCAGTCGACATTGGTAGTGGCACAGGCGCCGGAGCCATGCTGGTTGCCAAGGCCCGTCCGCAGGCGCAGGTTTATGCGGTGGACATCAACCCAAGGGCATTGCATTTTGCTCAGGTCAACGCCACCTGCGCCGGGCTGGATAATCTGGAGTGCCGACACAGCGATATCCTCGCCAATGTGGACGGCAGCTTCGATCTGATCGTGGCTAACCCGCCATACATGAAAGACAACCAACGCCGTGCTTATCGTCATGGCGGCGATGCCTTGGGCGCGGATCTTTCGGTGCGTATCGTGCGCGAATCGCTGGACCGCCTTACGCCTGGCGGCTCGCTGGTGCTATACACCGGCGTGGCCATGGTCGGCGAGCGCGATCCGTTCTTTGCTGCGGTACATGGCGACATAGATCACAAGGCTCTGGCCTGGACTTACCGCGAACTGGACCCTGACGTGTTCGGCGAAGAGTTGCTGGAAGACGGCTACGAGGATGTCGACCGCATCGCTGCGGTCGAGCTGATCGTCACCCGGCGGACCTGAGGCCGTTATTCCGCGAACGCTGTGGCAGTAGACTGAAGCTGCGCGCTGGTGGGCACCGCGCACAGCTTCAGGCTGCCCTGCTGATCACCGACCGCAATGACCCTGTCGTCATGGCTCCAGGCGATGGACGATACCGCTGCGCGATTGTGCAAGCCCGCCAAGGGTTGAGCGCGACCTGCGTCGAAGACGAACACCAGGCCGTCCTGGCCTGCACTGGCCAGCCGATGATCCTTGTGACTGAAGGTCAGCGCGTTGACCGTTTTCTCATGCACGGGCAGCATTATCGGCTGGGTGTTTTGCGGTCCTGCCCCGGTGCAGTTCCAGATCACCACCATGCCGCCGCTGGCCGTGCCGAAACAGGTGCTGTCTGCGCTCCAGGTCATGTGCCTGACTTTTGCCGGATAGCCACTCATCTGGAAATCTTCCCCGCTGTCCAGATACCAGAGATGCACGGCACTGCCCTGACAGCCTGTCGCCACGAACCGTTGGCTGGGGCTGATGGATACACCCAACAGAGAGTCCTTCCAGGCAAAAAAACGTTGCGGTTCGCTATGTTCGACCGACCACTGCGCCACACCGCCGTAGCAACTGCTGAACAGGCGGCCATCAGGCAACCAGTGCAGCCCGGTCACGGTGCCCGCGACTGCTTGCAGACGTTGAATCAATTCGCCTTGCATGTTCCAGACGGTGACCTGCGCCCCGCAGGCTACCGCCAACAGGCCGTCAGAGCTCCAGCTCAGGTTTTCTATCCAGTCTTTGCCAGCCTCCAGTCGATGGACGAGCGTCCCCTCGCGCGCGTTCCATAACGCCACGCCGCCAGCCTGCCCCGCCGTGGCGAGCAGGCTGCCATCCGGTGACCACTGCACAGCGCTGGCATCCATACCGTGCGCAGCCGTCTGCCACAGCACTGTGCCATCCAGCGAACTCAGGACCGCCACTGAACCGTCTGCATAGGCAGCAGCGATCAACAGGTCGTCACCCGACCAGCCAAGCGCATTGATACGCTCGTCGCCTTGCTGCTGCCATAACGTCGGCAAACGCAGCACTGCATCAACGTTCTCGTCGATATCTGTCATGCCCGGCAAGCCTCCAGCCCTTTGCTCAGCGCTGCGCGGTCCAGATTGCGACCGATGAACACGATCTGGCTTTCACGTTTTTCGCCTGTCTTCCAGCGTCGATCGGGCCCGCCATCCAGGAGCATATGCACCGCCTGGATGACGAAGCGCCGGTCTTCACCTGCGATGTCGAGAATGCCCTTGGTTCGAAGCATGTCCTGGCCATTGGCAGCCAGCAACGGCCCCAGCCAACGGTTGACCTTGTCTTCGCTCAGCGCACCGGTGATCGTCAGACCAACCGAGCTGATGTCCTCGTCGTGGGTATGGGCTGCCGCGTAGTGCCGCTCTAGGATAATCGGAACAGGCTGGCCGTCGCGCTCGATGCGCAGGTCAAACTCTTGCGCGCCGTGTTCGGTGAATAATGCGTAGAAACCGTCAGCCGGAATCACCAGCTCAACGCACTTTTCGCTCCCCTCTTCCGGGACCTGCAGGTTGCCAACGCCACGTCCAGGGATCAACCGGGCGCCGGTCAGCGACCGTTTGCGATCGCGCGCAAACGCCTTGTCTGCGGTATCAACCGCCTTGCGCAGATCTTCTTCGGTATCGCCGCGCAGGGGCAGCAGCAATGCACCAATCAACGGATCAGGCCCGGCGCCGTAGCGCAATTGAGCAACCCCGGCTGGCAACCGCACGATGGCAGCCCATTCAAACGGGTATTCCTTTTCCAGAAACCCCGGACGCTGGGCCAGCATGTTCTCCAGATCGAATCCGCCCACACCGAGCACGCTCGGGATATCCACTTCGGCGTTCACACTGCGGTGAAAGGTCGCCAGTGCGTTCATTTTCCGTAGCCGGGCTTCGAGTTCATCCAGTTGCGTTGCGTCCACCAGATCGGTCTTGTTGAGCAGAATCACATCAGCGAACGCGATCTGCTCCCGCACTTCGGCCATGCCGTCCAGATGTTGAAGCACATGCCTGGCATCCACCACGGTCACGATGCCGTCCAGCCGCAACGCTTCGCGTATTTCGTCATCGACAAAAAATGTCTGGGACACCGGACCCGGGTCTGCCATGCCAGTGGTCTCGACAATGATGTGGTCGAAGCGATCACGCCGACGCATCAGGTTGGTCAGGATGCGAATCAGGTCGCCACGCACCGTGCAACAGATGCAGCCGTTGTTCATCTCGAAGACTTCTTCGTCGGCATGGATCACCAGCGCGTCGTCGATGCCTATTTCGCCAAACTCGTTTTCGATCACGGCGATACGCATGCCGTGCTGGCGACTCAGGATATGGTTCAGCAGCGTGGTTTTGCCGGCGCCCAGAAAACCGGTCAGCACTGTCACGGGAATACGAGCATCCGACATGGGAACGACCTCTTTGATCAATGGTGAACGGTCAATTCAGCGACGCTGATTCTTGACTCTGAAATGTTATGTTATAACACAAACATTCATTCCTTGATGCAGTCTCGAAAGCGGCCACCCACCTCATGAACAACCCTGATTTCCGGTTCCACTGTGTGCTCACGACCCTGTGCCTGTTGGCCGCTGGCAACGCAGCCAACGCATGCGCCACCGAGCAGGTCGAACTGGCTTCCTCCAGCGTCACCGCCAAAGCACCTTCACAAGAGCAGACCCCAGACACGCTTGACGCGGTAACCGCCGCCGGGTCCCGCTTGCCATTGACGGCTTTGCAGACCCCCGCCAGCACCAGCGTGCTCAGCGGCAACGAGGTCAGGCATCGCGGCGATGCCAACGTGCAGCAGGCAGTAGCCCGCAGCCCCGGCGTCACGGCTATCGGTACACCGGGAGACGGCGGCACGGCTTTGTCTGCACGGGGTTTCACCGGTCAGGGATCGGTCATGCAGCTGTATGACGGCACGCGCATGTACAGCGCCATGGGTACGGTCACGATGCCGGTGGATACGTGGGCAATTGAACGCATCGACGTGTTGCGCGGCCCGGCTTCTGTCCTGTACGGCGAAGGGGCAACCGGCGCGGTGATCAACGTGATTCCCAAAAAGCCTTTCGATGGCGAGATCGAGAACCACCTGCGCCTTGGCTACGGCTCTTTCGACAGCCAGCAGACCGCGCTGGACAGCGGCGGCTCGTTATCCGACACGCTGAGCTACCGCCTGAATCTCAACCAGTTGCGCAGCAACGGCTGGGTAGACCGTGGCGATTCGGACAGCACGTTTTTCAGCGGCGCATTGCGCTGGGAGGCGAGCGACAACCTGACGTTTACCCTGGCCCATGACGGCGGCACGCAGCGCCCGATGAACTACTTCGGCGTGCCGCTGATCAACGGCCGTTACCACGAAGGGTTGCGGGACAAAAACTACAACATTCAGAACGACAAGCAGCAGTACGATGATCAGTGGACCCGGCTGACTACCGACTGGCAGATATCCGATCAGGTGGCGGCCAGCAACGAGCTGTACTACCTCAAGTCACGTCGACGCTGGCAAAACGCTGAAAACTACAACTGGGACGTAGCCACGCAACAGCTGTCACGCAGCGGCTACTTCGGCATCAAGCACAATCAGGAACAAGTGGGCGATCGCCAGACATTCACCTTCAAGCACACCCTGGCCGGGCTGGAAAGCCAAAGTGTGGTCGGCATCGACGTCAACCGCATTCGCTTCAAACTGACCAACAACTCACCGTTCGACGACGTCAACCCGGCGGGCGATCCGATTAATCTGGCAAACCCCACGCGTGCAGACTTTCAGAGCGCGTCGCCCTACTCGGCGCTGTTCAAGAGCACGGCGCAACAGCTGTCGGTGTTCGGCGAAAACCGCACTGTGCTGACCGATCGACTCTCGCTCATCACGGGGGCGCGTCGGGATTACGTGAACATCGAGCGCAACGCCCTGCGTGACGACACCCGCACAGAGAAAGACCTGATCGGGGATAACTGGAAAGTCGGTCTGGTGTACGCCCTCACGCCGAGCAGTTCGGCCTACGCACAATACTCGACCAGCACGGACGGCGTGGGGAGCCTCGTCTCGCTCAACCCCAGCCAGCAGCAATTCGACTTGTCCACTGCCAGGCAGTCCGAAGTGGGTTTCAAACAGGCACTGTGGGATGAACGTGTGGAATGGACGCTGGCCGCCTACCACATCGTCAAGAAAAAGCTGCTGACCACAGACGCCAGCAACCCTGACCTCACCCAGCAAGTAGGGCAGCAGTCATCCGACGGACTCGAGGCCAGCGTGAAACTGAAATTGCCTCAGGACTGGACCCTGAACGCCAACGCCGCCGTGGTGCGTGCGCAATATGACGAGTTCGATCAAAGCGTTTCGGGCGTCGCCGTTTCACGCGACGGCAACCGTCCGGTCGATGTGCCGAAACGCACCGCCAACGTCTGGCTCGACAAGCAGATCACCCGCGACCTGCTGATCGGCGGCGGGCTGCGTTATGTCGACACCCGTTACGCAGACATCGCCAATACCCACACGCTGCCAGCCTACACCGTGGCCGACGCCAGCCTGTCGTGGCAAGCGTTGCGCAACACCACGCTGGGGTTGCAGTTACGCAACCTGTTTGATCGCCAGTACGCCGCCAGCCAATACAATGAAGGCCAGCAATGGATTCTCGGCGAACCGCGCTCACTGTACCTGACGGCTGATTTGAGCTTCTGATGCTGACACTCCAAGGTCTGGCGTGGCGCCCGGAACAGACAGCGGTCTGCCGCCACGAACACTTTGCGCTGAACGACATCGACCTGCAGATTGCTGCAGGTGAGTTCGTGGGCCTGATCGGCCCCAACGGCAGCGGCAAGACCAGCCTGTTGCGCTGTGCTTTTCGCTACAGCCGTCCGCACGGCGGCAACGTAGCGGTCAACGGTCACGACATCTGGACCCGCAGCCCACGCTGGTGCGCGCGGCACGTGGCGGTGGTCGCGCAGGAGTTTCCCGAAGCGTTCGGCCTGACCCTGCAGGAGGTCACGGCCATGGGCCGCGCGCCTCATCAACGGTTCTTTGCCGCCGACAGCGCTCATGACCGCGCGCTGGTTGAGCAGGCATTGAAAGACGTGGGCCTGGCCGGTTACGAGCAACATCGCTTCGACACGCTGTCCGGCGGAGAAAAACAGCGGGGGCTGCTGGCGCGGGCTCTGGTGCAGCAGCCCCGCCTGATGGTGCTCGACGAGCCCACCAATCACCTCGACCCGCGCCATCAGCTCGAACTGCTGGGCCTGGTAAAACAGCTCGGCGTAGCAACGCTCGCCAGTATTCATGACCTGAATCTGGCGGCGGCATTTTGTGATCGTCTCTGCGTGATTCATCATGGCAGGCTTGTCGCCCAGGGCACGCCGTGGGAGGTGCTGACCCCGGACATGTTGCACAACGTATTCGGTGCCAAGGCGCTGATCGATCGTCACCCTTTGCGCGATTATCCGCGTATCACCTGGATCCCCTGACATGAAATCCTTGTTCACCCGACTGGCGTGTGCGGCATTGCTGGCCAGCCCATTGGCTCAGGCAGACGCCACTGTTTATCCGGTTACCGTGAAAAGCTGTGACCGCGCTGTAACGTTCGCCGCCGCCCCCAGGCGCGCTGTCAGTAACGACGTGAACCTCACGCAGATGATGGTCGCGCTGGGGCTGCAGCCCAACATGGTCGGTTACAGCGGCGTGACCGGCTGGAACAAGCCAACGCCTGACCTGTTGCACAAGCTTGGCAATCTGCCAGAGCTGGCCAGCAAATACCCGTCACTGGAAACGCTGCTCAACGCCAATGCGGATTTCTATTTTGCAGGCTGGAATTACGGTATGCGGGTCGGTGGCGATGTCACGCCGCAGAGCCTGGCGCCGCTTGGCATCAAGGCCTACGAGCTGACAGAGTCCTGCGCGCAGATCATGTCGCGCAATGAAGCGACGCTTGAGGATGTCTATAACGACTTGCTCAATCTGGGGCGGATCTTCGACGTTCAGGACCGGGCGCAGGCGCTGGTCGCGCAGATGCAGAGCCGGGTAAAAGCAGTCCAGACGCAAGTGGCAGGCAAACCCGTGTCCAGGGTCTTTCTGTACGACAGTGGCGAAGACCGACCCATGACGGCTGGGCGTCTGGCCATACCGCAAGCGCTGATCAGCGCGGCCGGCGGGCGTAACGTCATGGATAATGTCTCGGCCAGCTGGACCCACGTCAATTGGGAATCGGTGGTGGCCAGCAACCCCGAGGTCATTGTGATCGTCGATTATGGCGACGTCAGTGCGACCCAGAAACAGTACTTTCTGGAACACGACCCGGCGCTGCAATCCATCGACGCCATCCGCAACCGGCGCTACGTGGTGCTGCCGTATGTTGCCGTCACGCCCGGCCTGGATAACGTCACCGCCATCGAAACCCTGGCTGCCACTTTCCACGGAGCCGCGCGGTGACCCTGACGCAATGGGTGACTGAGCGACCCAGCCGATACACCGGTCTGCTGGCGGTGCTGATGGTGACGCTGGTGATGTCCTGTGTGGTGTGCACCACGTTTGGCGCGGCCCCGGTGCCGTTGCGTCAGGTCGCCGGCATTCTGATGTCCCGACTGTTCGACGTGACGCCCTCGTCCCTTCAATGGACAGCAGGGCAGGAAACCATTGTCTGGCTGATCCGCACACCTCGCGTATTGCTCGGCGCGCTGGTGGGCGCAGGTCTGGCGCTGATCGGCACCGTGCTGCAGGCCGTGACACGCAACCCGCTGGCAGACCCGCACCTGCTCGGCGCCACATCCGGCGCAACACTGGGCGCCGTGATCGTGGTCATGCATGTCGGTGAGGTGCTGGGCATGCTGACTCTGCCATTGGCGGCCTTTACCGGCGCGCTGACCAGCCTGTGTCTGGTGCTCTGGTTGTCCAGCCGTCAGGGTCGCCTGGAAAGCCATCGCCTGTTGCTCGGTGGTGTCGCGGTGTCATTCGTGATGATGGCCATCGCCAACCTGATGCTGTTTCTCGGTGACCACCGGGCCAGCTCTTCAGTGATTTTCTGGATGCTCGGCGGCCTGGGCCTGGCTCGCTGGGAACTGCTGCTGGTGCCGCTGTTCACGGTGCTGGCGGGATGGATGTTTTTGCAAGGGCTCGGTCGATCCCTGAACGCGCTGATGGTCGGCGATCAGACGGCCGCAAGCCTTGGCTTGCAGGTTCGCAATGTACGCCTGCTGGTATTTCTCATCGCGTCGCTGATGACCGGTGTACTGGTCGCGCTGTGCGGCGCCATCGGCTTTGTCGGCTTGATGGTGCCGCATATCGCCCGCCGCCTGGTGGGCTCGGAGCATCGCCGCCTGCTGCCCGTCGCGGCGCTGCTGGGTGCGCTGCTGATGATCTGGGTCGACGTGATCTCACGTACGCTGATCGCGCCGGAAGACTTGCCGATAGGCATTGCGACAGCGTTGCTGGGCGGGCTGTTTTTCATCTTCATGATGCGGCGAGGCTGAGCCATCGCCCAAGCGACAATACGATCATGACGCCCGAATGCGCCCGACCTTCGGGATCGGCACCGCCAGGCCGCAGTTGCCCGGTATCGACTCACCGGCAAACGCCTTGCTGACAAATTGTGTCGAGTCGACCAGCGAGCCGTTGACCGTGCCGGAATGATCGAGCTGTGGATAAAAATGCCACTCTATCCGGTCACCGGCCTTGCAGGCATCGTTGACCAGAGCGATCTGGCTCGGCACATAGACGACCTGATCCTGACCGCCCGTGCCAATGAACATCGGGATGTCCGTCTTCAGCGTCGGATAGGCCGATACCCGGTTGACGTTATCCAGCGCTGCCTTTGGCGACTGCCTGAAACTGTTGTTGTAGGTCAGGCCGTCCTGCAAAACCTTGTGTTCAATGGCGCCCAGGCATTCACGCTGGCTGGTTTCGAACGCGGCCATGGCAGGTGCATCCAGATACTGCGCCGGGACGAACGACGGATCGAGCAGCGTTGCGGTGCTTAGCCGCAGCAGGTTGTAGGCAAGAGTCGGAAGCACCAGATCGCGGGCCTTGGCCAGCTCGGCATTATCGACGTGCTCACGGACCACCGCATACGGTGTACCGGTGGCAACTACCCCGACAATGTTCAGCTCGGGCGCATAGGTTTTTCCGTACACCGCTGTGGCAAACGCTGCCCGCCCACCTTGCGACTGACCGAATACGACCACCCGGGATGACAGGTCAAAATGGGCGCCCGATACCGCACGTATACTGTCGAGCACTCCGTAGGCCAGCGGGCTGGTCAGTCCGTAAGGGTGCAAGCCCGGCGTGCCGAGGCCCTGATAGTCAGTGGCGACAATCGCGTAACCCTGCCCGAGCCAGTAATTGAGGTAGCGCGTGTCGCGTTCACTGCGACCGGCAAACGACGGCGCACAGACATCGGCGCTGCCGACCGTGCCGTGAGCCCAGGCCATCAACGGCCAGCCACCTTGTGGTGGTTTTCCCCTGGGGATGAACAACGCACCGGACACGACCACCGAACGGGTGCTGTCCAGCCCGTCGGTCGAGGTGTACAGAATGCGAATGTTCTGCCCGGCTTCGTCGAGGCTCTGCCGAGCGGTCAGCGGCTCGCTGCTCAGCATCTTCCCGGGCGCTGACGGCACTGGGCCGGTCCACCTATAGAACGCCGGAACGCCGCCTTCACCTGGCAAACTTGCAGCCTGGAGCGGCGCAATCGGCTTGCCACCACAGCCTGCAAGCAGCGCCAGCAGTACGCCGGACAGAACGCCCGGCAAGCGAAACGAACAGGGTCTGGACGAGCGCATCATTTGATCTCCGCAGGGCGGCGAATGCAGATTCGTCTTCGACCCTGAGCCGATTAGAACACCAATGTCACCCGCGCGTTAAGCGCCTGGTCGGACGTGTCGCTGCCCATCTGACCGTTATAACTCACACCCACGCTGAGGGTTTCGCTGAGACCCAGATCGACGCCCGCGCCCACTACTGCCGCGTTACGCGCTATCGGTGCGCCCGACAACTCAAAGGTATCGCCGCCCCTGAACGCTGCGCGGCTTTCCGGCGTCACATCACCATATGCACGACGCCAGCCCAGCGTAGCGTTGGGTTTGACGTCTACACTGCCCACGCTCAAATGCGTGGCAGCGCGCACGCCCAAGGTGCTGAACGTGACGTGGTTGTCCTGAGACTTGTTCTCGAGGCTGATCGCATTGCTGCTCTCATCGAAACCCTCGGTGTCCAGCCTGACATGGGCCAGGTTGGCGAAAGGTTCGAGTTGCGCATTGCCCAGTTCGATCGCGTACCCCAGTTCGCCAAAGACCTGATTGGTCGCGGCCTGATAATCATGCTTGAGACGTTCGGATGAGCCTGGCAAGTCCAGCGTACGCTTGGCTGTCAGCTCATGCCAGGTGCGCACTGCGCCGAGTCGCAGACCCAACGCGCCCCACTTCGCCCCGCCATAGACACCCAGATGGTAGTTGTCGCTGTCTGTCGAGCCGGATGCCTGCCGCAGATCGAAGCTGCTGTTGCTGAACCCGGCCAATGCGCCCACTCGCCAGGTATCGTCGAGCGGCACATCCGCCCCGATCAGCAGACCGCTGGTGTGGCTCTTTAGGCCGGACACATCACCGGTGCTGTCGGTCTTGCCGGTGGCGCCCAATGCCTGAGTCCACACCACGCCGCGGGACGCATCTCCGGCCAGGGTCTGCGTCGTGCTGCCCGAGGCCTGCGCTGACTGCGATTGCTGCATGCGGTCGGCCATGGCATTGCGCACCAGACGGCTGTCCTCGATCAGCGCCGACTGCGTCGACGCGTGCAGCTCGTTGGACAGCGCCTTGAACGTGGCTTGTGCCGTGGACGCATCCGCCTGTACCACTTGCCTCCAGAGCGCGTTGCCTGCACCGGCACTGTCCAGCCCTTGCGCAACCGCGCGCGCATTGTCGCTGGTTGCCAGACCGGCAAACGCCTGCGCATTGCGATCCAGCGTGAGCCCGACATCCGTGGCGGTGTAATTGAGGGTGGGCGCAAGAAAGGCAAAGTTCGACTGCACCGTACCAAATGCACCGCTGACACCGCCCGCAGCCGAAAGGATCGAGTAGCGGCTGGCGACCGTCCAGTTACCGGTCTGGACCAGCGAAAGCGTACTGTTGTTAACCGTTGCACGCCCGCTCGCCACAATACGGTCGGCGTTACCGGTGGCGTCCGATTCCACCTGATACGTCGCACCCTGGGCGAGGTTGACGTTGCCATTGACGTTCAATTGCCCCACTGAGTTGCCCGGCGCAACCACGCCACCCTGCGCAACATTGATCCCGCCAACCGTACCGTTGCCACCCAGCGTCGCGCCCTGCTGCACGTTGACGACGGAGTTGGCGAGCCGCCCGTTGACGGCCAGACGTCCGGCCTGCACGGTGGTCGGTCCGGACAGGCTGTTGTCACCCGTCAGGTTCAGCGAACCGGCACCGCGTTTGATCAGTGAACCGTTGCCACTGATTGCGTTGGCCAGTGTGTTATCCGTTGATTGATCCACAACCAGCGTGGCGTTATCGGTGATCGGGCCGCTGCCGAAGGCTTTGGCGTGACCCGTCAGAGTGCCGCCATTGATCACGGTGCCGCCTGCATAGCTGTTGTTACCCGTCAGCAGCAAATTACCGCTGCCGTTCTTGATCAGCCCGCCGCTGCCGCTGATGTCGTTGCGCCAGGCATCGACCGCGTTATAGCCGCCCTGGCTGGCGTCCATGTTGACCGTAACGGTCGAATTGAACGCTGCATAACCGTCGCCCGCCGCGTAAAGGTTCAAGCGGCCATAACCACCGGACTGATCAATGACCGCGTAGCCCGACGAGATCTCGGTAGTCGCCAGAATGTCGCGACGCTGGCTGGCATCCAGATACGGGAAGCGAGTCTCAAGCAACACCTCGGCATTGACCGGCACGACCGGCGCCAGATTGGTCGGGCCAACCGGGTCGAACCCATAGGTCATGCGCGAGGTATACAGCGCCTTGTCCTGTGCGTGCTGAGAGTTGCGATCGGTGGCCGGGTCGATGCTCGCCATGCAGTTGTTGATGTCGCCACCGCACTGCGCGGTGAAATACGTCAGCGCCTGCGCTCGGGCGTCAGCGCGCAACTGTGCGTTGGCCGGATTGGACAGGTTGTCGATCGCGAAATACGTGGCGGTGATACGCCCGCCCATGACATCGAACGGCGAATGCATGCCGGCTTCGATCCGGTTGTCGCCAATGTCGGAGGCGCGCAGCATCAGTTCGCTGTAACGCTCGGGAATGGCATAAGCCAATGCGATAGACGACAGGTACGCCGCGTTGGTATGCCCACTCGGGAAACCGGCATCGCTGGCGGGCGTAGTGCTCTTGGCGGGGCGCAGCGAAGGCTGCACGACAAACTCAAGGCTCTGCCCGTCCAGCGTCTGACGCCATGGCCGCGGATACTGATAGTGCGACTTGGCCGGTGTCGTGGAGGCGTCATTGCGTACCGCGCTAACCAGATCGACGACCTTGCCGAGCGCCGACGACGAACTGCCTGCGCCGTTACCTTTGTCGTCGTACTTGATGGTCTTGTTGCTGTCGTCAAACTGGGTAATGGTCGTGAACGCGCCCGATCCCGCTTTATACGCATTGCTCAACGAACCCAGTCCGCTGATGGCGCTGTAGCTCTGATCACGGCGGTCGTCGAAATAGGCCGCCGTTTCCTGAGCGAGCGTTCGCGAATTGGCGCGGTCCAGTACCAACTGCAAGTTACGCTTGAGCAGGCTCTGCCCAAGGGCAGTCGGCGTGCCCGTGTCCCAGGTCGCCCCTGTCGTCCAGAGCGTACCAAACCCGGAAAGCAGATCGACACCGTTGATGCGGTCATCCCCTGAACGACCCGCCGCCTGCACGGATACCGCCAGCACTGAAAGTATCAATGACGACACCATTGCGCTGGCAGCTGTTTTATTGCACGACATAGAACGCCCTTCGCTTCATTCAGATAAAGCGCTGAAGCTAACAAGCCGTGTTTACAACTGGATGTATCTGTCATGACACATTTGTGGGACGTAATCGGCGTATCTGAATGGCGCACTGCCACAATCGCTGAACCAATGGTTTACCCTTCCGGTCTGCACTAGAGACGGCAGGCTCGTCTATAGTTAGTTGGAAGGTAACCACGCAGTGGCTCTGTTGCAGCGACAAACGACTCAGATAAATGACAGGAGTACACATGAGCTTTTTATCCTGAATCGACCATGCCGCTCCAGAGAGGAAATAAATGCAGCCGTCTGAGAAAGAACTCGCGCTGATTCGACAGCGCAGGACCCTCGCCGAGTTTGGCGAGCTGGCGCTGATAAGTCCGGACCTGGATACAGTGCTCGACTCGGCATGTATTGGAGTGGGTGAAGCGCTGGGCACGCACCTGGCGAAGTTCATGCAGCTCGATCAGGAAAAAGGTCAATTACTGTTGCGCAACGGCGTGGGCTGGACGCCGGGCCTAGTCGGGCAGCACAGGGTCGAGCTGAAACAGGGCACGCCCGAATGGCATACGCTCAGCGTGAACCACCCTGTTATTTCGTCCAATACATCGCTGGAAACGCGTTTCAGCCTGCATCCATTCCAAAACGAAAATCGCGTCAACGCGTTTGTGAACGTTATCGTTTACTCCCCCAGCAGCCATACGCCGCTTGGCATCTTCGAGGTGGACAGCCGTGACCCGCGCGCCTTCAGCGAAACCGACGTCGACTTCCTGCGCAGTTACGCGAGCCTGATCGCCGGCTGTTTCGAGCGCTTCAGAATCACTGACGCGCTCAAAGAGACTGAAACCAAGTTGCGCGAGAGCGAGCGCCAATACCGCATGGCCGTGGAGTTGCATCCGCAGATCCCGTGGAAAGCTGATCCCAAGGGGACCGTTACGTTTCTGGATCATCGCTGGGAGGCGTTTTCAGGTCTGCTGCACGAGCAGACCATGGGCCAAGGCTGGAGAGCATCGACGCACCCCGATGATATGCCGGTCATCATTGAACAGTGGAGCAAGGCCGTTGCCAGCCTGAAACCCTTCGACGCTCAGGTGCGATTACGCAAGACCAGCGGCACTTACGACTGGTATCAAGTGCGCGCCTACCCTGATCTGGACGATGCCGGCCTGTGCAAGCAGTGGTATGGCACCGTTGAAGACATCAGCGAGCGCATTCGCCTGGAGACTGCGCTTCGTGAATGGAACGACAATCTGGAAGAGCGTATCTCGCAGCGCACGCGCGAGCTGCAGGACGAACAGCGTGAGCGTGAAGCCGCAGAGACCAAGCTACGCCAGAGCCAGAAAATGGAAGCTGTAGGGCAGCTCACCGGCGGCATTGCTCACGACTTCAACAACCTGCTGGGCGGTATTTCCGCGAGCCTTGAACTGATGCAACTTCGGATCGACGCGGGTCGTATCGCGGAGGTCAGCAAGTATCAGACGCTGGCACTGACCTCGGTCAAACGTGCAGCGGCTCTGACCGCCCGCCTGCTGGCGTTCTCCAGGCTTCAGCCGCTTGATCCCAAAGTGGTCGACCCGAACGAGGTCATTGCCGGGCTAGAAGACATGATCGGCCGGACAATGGGCCCGACCATTGACGTCAAATGCAGCCTCACTCACAGCGGCAACATCAATTGTGACCTGAACCAGCTGGAAAATGCCCTGCTCAATCTGGCGATCAACGCTCGTGATGCCATGCCGTCCGGGGGATGCCTGACGATTCAGACCCGACGCCTTGAAGTAGATGAGAGAACCGCAGACGACAAAGACCTCAAGCCCGGGTCTTACAGCCTGATATCGGTGACCGATGATGGATCGGGCATGGACGAAGAGGTGCTTCGACGCGCCTTCGATCCGTTCTTCACCACCAAAAAAATCGGCCAGGGCACCGGGCTCGGTCTTTCGATGATTTACGGCTTCGCTCAGCAATCCGGCGGCCAGATCCGGATCCACAGCACAGTCGGCATCGGCACCACCGTGACGCTGTACTTCCCGATTGATGAAAGAGGTATAGAGCGGGCGGTTGATACAGGCATTGACGCGCTTCCCGACGCCAATGGTAATGGCGAGGTGATACTTGTCGTGGACGACGATTCCGGCGTCAGAGAGATTGCAGTGGAGCTTCTTTCAGAACGCGGCTATACGGTGTTCGAAGCCATCGACAGCACCTCTGCCTTTAGTCAGAGCAAGAAGCTGGACACGCTCGACTTGCTGATTACCGATATTGGTTTGCCGGGTGCCATGAACGGTCTTGAACTCGCCAGACAAATGAAAGCAGAGCGCGGCGACCTGAAAATTCTGTTTATCACCGGCTACGCCAAGGCAGAAGGTATTTCGGAAGGCATGCAGCTCGGCAAAGTCCTTTCAAAGCCTTTCAGCCTCACCGAACTTGCTCACAGTGTCAGCAGCGCGCTGACGATACCGAACAGCGCAGACATGCTTGATCAGTCGACACGACCAGCATAACGAGTACTCACCTGACTGGCAGACACGCGCTTATTGCTCGCAGTAAGCATGTACGGGTTATCATTTGAAGCTCGCCGCGGGTACACACGGTTGATTGATGATTCTGCGAAAGCTTTTGAATGCCTTGTGCTGACGTTCACAGGCGTCCTTCCAGTCAGCCCCGAAGGCCCTGCCCGCCCGAACCAGCTCCAGAACGTCACGATTGGCAGCCATCAACTCGGTTTTTATGACCACGACTTCAAGATCGTATGAGATCGGCATCCTGGGTCCCTCCCGGAAAAATTCGAGTAGCGAACATGAAATATAAACGTCGGCTGTTCCAGTACCATTCGTCTATTCACGCTGTAGCACAACTAATAATTTAGGCAATCAGCATGTACGAATATTGTACACATGTGTGTTTTTTGTACACCCAGCTGTCATTCATACAACCTCACTTGTTTATATCATTGATAATATTAAATTCATTTTGCTCTTTATTTTCCCACTGCAACTAAGTTGCACATCGCCACCATTCAAGCTGTTTCAACCTTTTGAAACAGCGTTGACATAATTTGATTGGTGTTCATGTACACAGGATCTAAACTAGGGGCCTCTGGCGAGCATGAGCGGATACCTCGATGAGGTGCATCACCCGAAGCCATCGTTTTCCGCCGACATTGCAACCCTTCGCATTAGCCCCTAAACCTGGACAGGGCGCTTGAGGAATTTTTTGATGGCTGATACACCGCAAAGCTCGCCTAATGTTCCTCAAAACCAGGATTTGCTCCCCAGCAATCTTCCCTTTCCAGTCGTCGGTATTGGCGCCTCCGCAGGCGGCATGCAGGCAGTCCAGCGTTTTTTCGAACACATGCCCGCCAACTGCGGCATGGCGTTCGTCATCATTTTTCACCTGTCACCCAGCCATCGAAGCAGCGCTGACAAACTGGTAAAGCTGGCCACTAAAATGCCGGTCATTCAGGTCAAGACGCCCATCCCCATCGAAAAAAACCACGCCTATGTAATCTCCCCTGCCCAGTACCTCTCGATGAACGACGGGTACCTGCGCGTCCGGCAACAGCCACCAAGACGCGGTGGACATGCCACCATCGACCTGTTTTTTCGTGACCTCGCCGATGTGCACAAGGAGCGCGCCTTCTGCCTGATTCTGTCGGGTACCGGTTCTGACGGCGCCGTGGGTCTATCGAGAATCAAGGAACAGGGCGGGATCACCATGGCGCAATTGCCGGGTGATGCCGAGTACGACGGCATGCCCAAGGCTGCAATCGATACCCGCATGGTCGACTTCGTGATGCCGGTGGTAGAGATGCCACAAAAGATTCTGGAGGTGTGGCGTAACTCGCAGCACATTCACCTTCCCACTGCAGGTGATCCGGAAATTCACACCATCGAGCCCACCACCCGCAAATCAGCGGAAGAGGCTGAGCAACTGGTACGCGATATCCTCGTGAAGTTGCGAGCAGGCACCGGTCACGACTTCCGGCACTACAAGCGTGCCACTGTCTTGCGCCGTATCGAGCGACGCATGCAAGTCACCGCGCAATCCACGCTCGCGGGCTACTACGACTACCTGTCAAATCATCCTCAGGAAACCAAAGCCCTGCTGGACGACATGCTGATCGGCGTGACCAATTTTTTCCGCGACCGTGAAGCGTTCGACTCACTGGAGCGGGACGTCGTCCCTCAGCTGTTTGCGGCGCAGCCAAAAGCGACGACGCAGGACGCTCCGGAGATCCGGATCTGGTCGGCGGGCACTTCGACCGGTGAAGAAGCCTATTCATTGGCAATGCTGTTCAATGATTACAAGACAGCCATCTGTTCGGACAACAATGTCCAGATTTTTGCCAGTGACATTGATGAGCGTGCAATCGTGGTAGGCCGTGCCGGCGCTTATCCACAGGCAATTGTTACCGACGTGCCCGCCACGCGTCTGCGTCAGTATTTCGTCAAGGAAGACCAGCGTTACCGGATCCGCAAGGAGATCCGTGAAAGCGTGCTGTTTGCCAAACACAGCCTGCTGTCGGACCCGCCGTTTTCGCAGATGGACCTCATCGTCTGTCGCAATCTGTTGATCTATCTGGACCGCGAGATACAGCGCGAAATTCTGCAGATGTTTCACTTCGCCCTCAGACCCGGTGGTTATCTGTTTCTGGGTAATTCCGAGTCGGTCGACCTGTGTGAAGAGCTGTTCAGTACCATCGACAAGAAAAACCGGATCTTTCGGGCCAAGGCAGGCTCGACCATTTCACAGCGTTCATTGACGCTGCAACGCGGCAGCTTTACAGAAGCCGTGACCATCCCGCGTATGCCTTCGGCACAGTTGCCCAGAAAGTCAGCAACCGCAGACATCCACCAGCGGGTGCTTGAACAATTCGCCCCACCGAGCATCATCATCAACAACGATGCCGAAATCCTGCACATCAGCGCAGGCGCCGGGATCTATTTGCACCACATGGCGGGCGAAGTCACGCGCAACCTCATGTCGCTGGTCGCACCCGACCTGAGGCTTGAACTGCGTAGCGCACTTTTCCAGGCCCAGCAGACTCAACAATCGGTCAAGGCTCGCCCAGTTTCGGTCGTCCGGGATGACCGTTACTTCCTGATCTACGTCGCGGCCCATCCATTCAGCGACAGCCAGGCAGAGATCGACGGCGTTCTGATTGTCTTCAGCGAAGAAGAAATCGACGCCGAGGTGGTGCATGCCAACGCGGTTTCCCAATCAGAAAACCAGATGCTGGCCAACCTTGAGCGTGAACTGCAGCGCACCAAGCTTCAGCTCCAGGACACCATCGAGCAATCGGAAATATCCGACGAAGAACTCAAGGCCTCCAACGAGGAAATGCAGGCCATCAACGAGGAACTGCGCTCCGCCACTGAAGAGCTGGAAACCAGCAAGGAAGAGCTGCAGTCGATCAACGAAGAACTGCTGACCGTCAATCACGAGCTCAAGCTGAAAATAGAGGAAACGGATCAGATCAATGACTACCTCAGCAACCTGATTTCCTCGACTGACATCGCCACTGTCTTCGTCGACCGAAGCCTGCGCATCAAGTGGTTCACGCCTCGGGCAACCGGCATCTTCAACATGCTGAGCGTGGACACCGGGCGACCGCTGATGGATATCACGCACCGTCTTGATTACGACGCGATGATCGATGACGCCATGACCGTGTTCGAGACGCTTCACGTCATTGAGCGTGAAATCCCGAGTGACGACGACCATTGGTACATCGCACGATTGCTGCCCTACCGCTCCAGCTCTGATCAGATTGACGGCATCGTGCTGACCTTTATCGATATCACCAAACGTCGCGCCGTCGAGGAAGAGCTCCGCCTCGGCGAAGAGCGCATGCGTGTAGCCGCTCAAGGCGGTACATCGGACGACGACACATCAGGCGAGTTGGCCGGCACGCACATCAGCGAGCAACTGAAAGACGAATTCTTCGCGGTCATGGCCCATGAACTGAAGCATCCGTTGAACCTCATTCAGCTCAATGCCCACGTATTGCGGCGTTTGCCGCGTGTTCGCGAAATTCCGGCGGCGGCGAAAGCAGTCACGGTGATTCATGACGCCGTCACCAGTCAGGCACGCATCATTGATGACCTGATGGACGTCGCGCGCATCAAGACCGGCAAGCTTCAACTGCACCGCAGCGTCATTAACCTGACCAACGTACTGGAGGATATCTACCGGCTCATCCAGGAAAGCGAGCACAACCTGAAAGTGGTTCTCGAAATCGCCGAGGACGGCGAGCGGGATATCTTCGTTCACGCTGACCTGACGCGCCTTGAGCAGATCATCTGGAACCTGTTGAACAACGCCATCAAGTTCACGCCTGCTGGCGGTACTATCTGTATCAAGGCCCGACGTGAAAACGATCAGGCGCAGCTTCAGATACAAGACACCGGCCCCGGTATCAGCGCTGAACAGTTGCAGCGTATTTTCGAAATGTTTGGCCAGGCCAATCATCGACCTGTGGGGCAACAGCCCAGCGGGCTGGGAGTCGGGCTTTCCCTGGTCAAGCAATTGGTCGAAAGCCATGGCGGCAACATCAGCGTGTACTCGGAGGGTTTGAACAAAGGCTCGACCTTCACCATGTCCCTGCCATTGCACGCAGCGCCCGATGCCGATGCGCGGCAAGACGACGAAGAGGCACAAGAGCGGCTGTCGGGCTTGTCGATCCTGCTGGTCGACGACGTCCCCGAGATCCTCGAAACCATGGCGCTGCTGCTGGAAATGGAAGGCGCGCGCGTCGTCACCTTCTCAGACCCGCTGGAGGCACTCGAGTCCGCTGCGGACAAAACGTTCGACGTGGTGCTTTCGGACATTGGAATGCCACAGATGAATGGCTACCAGTGGATACAGGCCCTGCGAGAACTGCCGCAATACGCCAAGACCCCCTGCATCGCGCTCACCGGCTACGGCGCAGACAACGCCACACCCGGCTTCAACGCGCACGTCACCAAACCCGTGGCCTACGAAGAGTTGGTCGGGCTGATCGAAAGCCTGGGCGAGGCGGATTGAAATTGGCCAGCGCACTGGGTCGTGCTTCAAGACCCAGGCGCCTTAGCTCATCTCGAACACCTGCCAGGGCGTCATCTTGGTGACCATCATCATCACAATCAAAAACATCCCCAGAAAACCAGACACGCCCAGCCAGAACCATATTCTGTAGACACGATGGTAATGCGGCTCAAGGCGGTCATTGTTCTGTGCCGCACTCGACGCCATCTGCCACAAACGCTTCTGCAGCACCAGCACCGGTAACCAGAGCGAACCCACGCACAGAAAGATGACCAGCGATGTCAGCAGCCATTCGGTAGTAAGGGGGAACCCGGCAAGCCTGACCAGCCAGTACCCGCTGATTATCTGGATAAAGCCGGCCGGCGTAGTGATCCAGGTATCAAACTGCATGACGTTTCGGGCAACGTGGGCGATCACCTGCGGATTGCCCGAACGACTGGCGGCGATCAGGTAAAGGTAAGAACCCATGCCAAACCCGAACAGAAAGACAGCGGCGATGACATGCAGGTATTTGAGGAAAAGATAAAGCATGTTCAGCACTGCTCGTCAGAGAAGCGTGCGGACAGGCTCAGCTTTTTCGGCTCATTGATGGCGGCCATGTACTCATCTACGGTAATTTCGCCAACACACGGGCGAGCGCCAGGTGCTGGCAAATAACCCGACGCCATTTTGTTTGTCAGCGCGACGGCGGCGCAACTAGGGATTTCAGGACCTTTTTCCTCAGTCGCCGTCAGTTGAACGGCCAGGGACAGCGCTTTACCGTCGGCACCCACACCCTGTACATCGATATACATTGCGCTTTGACCATCGCCGAAACGCTCAAACCGCGTGCCCAGCCGATGCAGTCTGGCGGCCCACACGCTGTGGTCGCGCACCCAGCCCGCTCTCATGGCCTGGGCCAGCAGGTAGTTGGCGACACCACCGAGCTTCAGCCCGGCGCCAGCCTTGAAAACCAATGTCTTTGCGCCGTAACGGCTGGCGAAGATATCCATGTCCGGCACATCAACGTTGGCCAGCAGACGAGTGCCCAGGTGCGGCATTTTGCGCAGCGTCAGATCCTGCCAACCCAGAACTTCATGCACCTGGCCATTTTTCAATTGCCTGATCGGTTTGCCAGCGTAGGCAAGCACACCCTCAACAGTGGACAGTCCCGGCATTTTGGCCGATGAGGAAATGCCATGTTCGATGGAGTCGATACGCGTGAAGCGATGCCGGTAGTGGTCAATGATGGCCGAAGAAAGCGTCGGCACTGAGCTGCAGCCACTCAGAATCGCCACACCCGCCTGCTTCGCCTGCGCATCGAGCACATGAATGCCATTGACGAAGGTTCGGCAGTCGGACAAGTCGCAGTAGTTCACACCCGCGTTGATGCAGCTTTCGGCAACAGCATAGGACTGACCTTGAAACGGACCGGCCGTGTGCACAACGAGCTGGACATCCATCGCTCGCACAACCGCTGCAAACTCGGCGCTCATGGCATCGCCACACCAACTCTGGCAGAGCACACCCGAATCGCGTTGCAATGCGTCGACCTTGCGCAGCAACTTCTCCGCGCTACGCCCCGTTACAACCAGCTCAACACCCGGCGCTCCCGCCAAGTGCCTGCAAACGATGCTACCGAAGTTTCCGTAGCCACCCACCACCATCACCCTGATAGCCATTTAACGCTTCCGTGAAAGATTCTGGTGGGGATGATACGCGTGTGTTTGCACTTTGATCGCTTCTTCACGAGCGGCTGCGTAATGGGTAAAAACCACAGTAAGCCCAAAACATTTTTACGATTAACGCCCCATGGACATCAATCTGCAGACCGAACCCATGCTGGGAAACTGGCCCTCGCCGTGAGCCGTGTCCGTGTCCGTGTCCGTGTCCGTGTCGAGGCAGGCATAAGTATTTCTTTCCAGAGTAAACGAGCAGTCTCGTCCAAGTGGTTGTCCGGTTTCATGGGGCCACTAACCTTTTTTTCATCTTTATCGCACAAATATCAAACGTGCCTACCGTAATCATAAGCCTCAGCAGGCACCTACTTTCAGCCTGCACCATCAGTGGGTCTTCCAGGGTTTAGACATGAATAAACTGCCCCAAATCACGCTCGCGTTTTGGATAATGAAAATTTGCGCTACTACCCTTGGTGAAACGGCTGGCGACTTGCTGTCCATGACACTGGATGTCGGTTACGCCATAAGCTCATTAATTCTTATAAGCGTTTTTGTCGTCACTCTGTTCACGCAGCTTGCGAGTAAGCGCTACCACCCTGCCCTTTACTGGATCGTCATCCTGTCTACCAGCACGGCGGGGACGACTATTTCCGACTTCATGGATCGTACGCTGGGCCTTGGTTACGCAACGGGTTCGGCGATTTTGATCGCAGTGCTGTTGGCCATTTTTTCAGTGTGGTACTGGAGCGAAAAATCATTGTCGGTCAACCGTATCAGCTCGCTCAAAGGTGAGCTTTTCTACTGGTTTGCCATTCTGTTTTCCAACACGCTTGGTACGGCACTGGGCGACTTCCTCGCTGATGATTCAGGGCTGGGCTTTATGGGCGGAGCGCTCCTGGTGGGCAGTGCCATCGCTATCGTTGCACTCCTGCATTACACAACACGACTCTCTTCGGTTGCTTTGTTCTGGATCGCTTTTGTATTGACCCGTCCCTTTGGTGCGACGCTCGGAGATGTGCTGACCAAGCCATACTCAAAAGGAGGTCTGGACTTTGGAACGGTCGGCTCTTCAGCGGTATTGCTGGGTATCCTTCTCGTCATGATCTTGGCGGCAACCCTCTATAACCGCAAAAAATCTCTCGCCTATGATCCACTGACTGGCAGCTGACTGATAAGGCTGCCGCAGGCTCGTCAGCAACTGACTGCGTCGGTTTATCAGACCCAATGACAAAGCATGAGCGCAAAGAGCTGAGTACGTGGATACCTCAACAGGTAGCACTTATCGCTACCTGAATGGCCAGCACCGTGCTTCCACCAGAAAACCGTTCTGGCGTCCTATACATGCACCTGATCTATCAGTGTCAGTGACGCCAAGAGAGACAGAACTCGAATATTGCGGGTGAGTTCAGCCTTACTTCGGTAAGGCGGGTCAGTTTTAGCCGGTGGCTTTACATGAATGCCACTTCGACAAAACCACGCCTGGCTCACAAAATTTTCATCGGCGTTGGCCAACTCTGTGACGGCTGATATAAAGCTACCCCTAAAGGGCCGCAGCTGAGCCTTTAACTGCTGTGTTAGTCATATTCATATACTCACATTTTCATCATCTAAACTTTCTGCCCTTTGCCGCCTTAGAGCAAGCAAGAGCTTGCAAGGCGAATCCTAAGGGTCGCGCAGGAGCCGGAATGATGATCTACCCGGCACCTGCGACAGTTTTAACTCTTTTGCGACAGTTTTAATCCTCTAAAACTATCCGCGTTGTACCCCTGTGGATAACTCACTCCACCGTCACTGACTTCGCCAGATTGCGCGGCTGATCAACGTCCGTGCCTTTGAGCACGGCGACGTAGTAGGACAGCAACTGCAATGGGATTGTGTAGAGGATCGGGGCCAGTGCGTCGATGATGTGAGGCATGGCGATCACGTGGATGCCTTCGCCATTCTTCATGCCAGCCTGTTCGTCGGCGAATACCACCAGCTCACCGCCCCGTGCACGAACTTCCTGCAGGTTGGATTTAAGCTTCTCGAGCAGCTCGTTGTTCGGCGCAACGGTTACTACTGGCATGTCGGCATCGACCAGCGCCAATGGACCGTGCTTGAGTTCGCCTGCCGGGTAGGCTTCGGCGTGGATGTAGGAGATCTCCTTGAGCTTGAGCGCACCTTCCATCGCCACCGGGAATTGCGCGCCACGGCCGAGGAACAGTGTGTGGTGCTTCTCGGCAAACAGCTCGGCAACTTTCTCGACCACAGTATCCATGGCCAGTGCTTCGCCCAGACGTGTCGGCAGGCGGCGCAGCTCTTCGACCAGCGTAGCTTCGACACCCTCCTCCAGCGAGCCTTTGACCTGGCCCAGCGACAGCGTCAGCAGCAGCAGCGCGACCAGTTGCGTGGTGAACGCTTTGGTCGATGCAACACCGATTTCCGGTCCGGCCTGGGTCAACAGGGTCAGGTCGGACTCGCGTACCAATGAGCTGATACCGACGTTGCAGATAGCCAGGCTGGCGAGAAAGCCCAGTTCCTTGGCGTTGCGCAGCGCGGCCAGGGTGTCGGCAGTTTCGCCGGACTGCGAGATCGAAACGAACAGCGTGTCAGGCTGAACGACCACTTTACGATAGCGGAACTCGCTGGCGACTTCCACCTGACACGGGATACCTGCCAGACCTTCGAGCCAGTAACGCGCCACCATACCGGCGTGATAACTGGTGCCACACGCCACGATCTGAACGTTGCGCACTTTGGCAAACAGTTCAGCAGCTTGCGGACCAAAGGCGTGAACCAGCACTTGCTGCTGACCCAGACGGCCTTCGAGCGTGCGCTGCACCACCTTGGGCTGCTCGTGAATTTCCTTGAGCATGAAGTGGCGATATTCGCCCTTGTCGGCAGCCTCGGCGCCTTCATGGTATTGCACGACTTCGCGCTCGACCGGCAGACCGTCCACAGACCAGATCTGTACGCTGTCGCGACGGATTTCGGCGATATCGCCTTCTTCAAGGTACATGAAGCGGTCAGTAACCTGACGCAACGCCAACTGGTCAGACGCCAGGAAGTTCTCGCCCAGGCCCATGCCGATGACCAGCGGACTGCCGCTACGGGCAGCCAGCAGGCGATCAGGCTGCGCCGCGCTGATCACCGCCAGGCCATATGCGCCATGCAGTTCTTTGACGGCAGCTTTCAAGGCGACGGTCAGGTCAGGCGTGCTCTTGAGCTTGTGGTGCAGCAGGTGAACGATGACTTCGGTGTCGGTATCGGAAGCAAACACATAACCCAGAGCTTTAAGCTGCTCGCGCAGGGCTTCGTGGTTTTCGATGATCCCGTTGTGGACAACTGCCAGTTCATTGGCCGAGAAGTGCGGATGTGCATTGCGCTCGCACGGCGCACCATGCGTGGCCCAGCGAGTGTGAGCGATACCCAGACGACCGATCAGCGGCTCGCCGGCCAGCGCTTGTTCAAGCTCGCTGACCTTACCCGAGCGACGACGGCGCTCCAGGGTGCCTTCGTTGCTGAAAACAGCCACACCTGCGCTGTCATAGCCACGGTATTCGAGACGCTTCAGGCCTTCCAGCAAGATTGCTGTGATATTACGCTCAGCGACAGCACCGACAATTCCACACATGATTTTCTCCTAGCTGACAGCGGCACAGATCAGATTGATGCCACGGGCTTGTATCTGTTCGCGCGCCTCAAGGGGCAGGCGATCATCAGTAATAAGGGTATGGACGCTGCTCCAGGGCAGTTCCAGATTAGGGATCTTGCGACCGACCTTGTCGGCCTCGACCATGACCACCACTTCCCGCGCAACCTCAGCCATCACACGGCTCAGGCCCAACAGCTCATTGAAGGTCGTGGTACCGCGGGTCAGATCAATCCCGTCGGCGCCGATGAACAATTGATCAAAGTCGTAGGAACGCAGGACCTGCTCGGCCACCTGCCCCTGAAACGACTCGGAATGCGGGTCCCACGTGCCACCTGTCATTAACAGAACCGGCTCGTGTTCCAGATCCGTCAGGGCGCGTGCTACATGCAGCGAATTGGTCATCACCACCAGGCCGGGCTGCGCGCCCAGTTCAGGGATCAACGCCGCTGTGGTACTGCCACTGTCGACGATGATCCGGGCATGCTCACGAATCCTTTGGACAGCGGCCCGGGCAATCGCTTGCTTGTAGCGCGACACCGGCTGGCTGGCTTCAGCGATAAGCTCTTGAGGCAACGGAACCGCACCACCGTAGCGGCGCAGTAACAAACCGCTGGTTTCGAGCGAGGCGAGGTCCTTTCGAATCGTAACTTCCGACGTTTCGAAACGTCTGGCCAGATCATCAACGCTGACCTCGCCCTGCTCATTGAGCAAGGCAAGAATATTGTGTCGGCGTTGGGGTGTATTACGTTTCGACATGGAGGTATTAAGTTTCGATTCGGAAGATAACGAAGGCAATCAAAACTCATGAAGGAGATTTGGTCAAGCCCTCTTTGTGTCGGGATGGAGAAATGGGCTGTTTTAGGGCTGTGGATAGTTTGGCTGGCGTAGCGTGGAATGGCAGAGACATTTCGATGAACGTGCTGATCCCACAGGGGAGTGCGTTTACCGCACGGGCGCAGTGAGCTTGCTCACGAAGACTTATCAACAGTCCACGCGTTCCGAAGTGTGGGCCAGTCGAGAAGTTGCCATGAACAGGCCGGCCTCTTCATCAGCAAACTGACTCCCACAGGCAGTGCTTTAACCGCATAGTGGGAGTGAGCTTGCTCACGAAAACTTATCAACAGCCCACGCATTCGAAGCGGATGTACTCAATTTCGGTAGCCAAACCGAAACCAGCCTCGTCATTGGTCGTTGTGGATAACTCAGGTCTTCTTGACCTTGACCGGACGTTTCCAGCCATCGATGTTGCGCTGGCGCGCGCGACCGACAGCAAGCTGTGACTTATCCACATTCTGCGTGATGGTCGACCCGGCAGCGGTGTTCGAACCATCGCCGATTTCCACAGGTGCAATCAACGAATTGTTCGACCCAATGAACACATCTTCGCCGATCACGGTCTGGTGCTTGTTCGCGCCGTCGTAGTTGACGGTGATGGTGCCGGCACCAATATTGGTACGCGCGCCGATCACCGTGTCACCGAGATAAGTCAGGTGCCCTGCCTTGACGCCCTCACCGAGCCTGGCGTTCTTGAGTTCGACAAAGTTACCCACATGCGCGCTGGCACCCAGCACGCTGCCAGGACGCAACCGTGCGAACGGACCCGCGTCACTGCCCTCACCCATGATCGCGCCTTCAATGTGACTGTTGGCCTTCACGACAACGCCTTTGCGCAGCGTGCTGTCCTTGATGACGCAGTTAGGCCCGATGATCACGTCGTCCTCAATCACGACCTTGCCTTCGAGAATCACGTTGATGTCGATCAGCACGTCTCGTCCGACGATCACTTCACCGCGCACATCGAAGCGTGATGGGTCGCGCAGTGTCACACCGGCTGCCATCAGCCTGCGCGCTTCGCGCAGCTGATAATGACGCTCCAGATCGGAAAGCTGCTTGCGATCGTTGACGCCCTGCACTTCCATCGCGTCATGAGGTTGCTCGGTCGCAACCACCAGGCCGTCGTCGACCGCCATTGCGATCACATCGGTCAGGTAGTACTCACCCTGAGCGTTGTTGTTTGACAGCCTACCCAGCCAATCGGCGAGACGCTTGCCAGGCACCGCCAGGATTCCGGTGTTGCCCTCGGTGATCGCCTTCTGTGCTTCGTTGGTGTCCTTGTGCTCGACGATTGCGCGCACGCGCTGCTGCTCGTCGCGGACGATGCGGCCGTAACCTGTCGGATCATCCAGAGTGACGGTCAACAGACCCAACTGCTCGGGTGTCACAAGCTTGAGCAGACGCTGAAGGGTTTCAACCTCAATGAGCGGCACGTCGCCATACAGAATCAGTACGGTATCAGCGGTCAGCTCGGGCAGCGCCTGAGCTACGGCATGACCGGTACCCAACTGCTTTTCCTGCATCACGAAGTTCAGGTCATCGGCGGCAAGACGTTCACGCACGGTGTCCGCGCCGTGACCGATCACCACGTGGATACCCACTGGGGATAACTGCCTTGCGCTGTGGACAACATGGCCGAGCATGGAGTTGCCAGCCACGGGATGGAGAACCTTGGGCAAGGCCGAACGCATCCGGGTTCCTTGGCCAGCCGCGAGAATTACGATATCGAGAGACATGAGAGGACTACCAACTGAGCGGCAACCAGTGCCAGGGGCGGGCTATTCTGAAAAAAGAAAAAGGGTAGCCGAGGCTACCCTTTTTCTCAATCGCGCAATGAAGCGACGGTGTTAACCGCCAAACTTCTTGCGAATTTGCTGAACGGTGCGCAGCTGAGCTGCAGCCTCGGCCAGACGAGCAGTTGCAGATCCGTAATCGAAATCCGCGCCTTTTTCGTTCAGGGCCTTCTCGGCAGCCTTCACGGCGGCCTGAGCAGAAGCTTCGTCCAGGTCGGCAGCACGTTGCACAGTGTCGGCAAGCACCTTGACCATGTTCGGCTGAACCTCAAGGAAACCACCGGAGATGTAAAACACCTCGGCTTCCCCACCCTGCTTGATCAAGCGGATCGGGCCCGGTTTCAGATCAGTGATCAGCGGCGCGTGGCCTGGAGCGATACCGATATCACCCAGGTTGCCGTGCGCAATCACCATCTCGACCAGACCGGAGAAGATTTCCCCTTCCGCGCTGACGATGTCGCAATGGACTGTCATAGCCATTTGCTTGCCTCAACCTAATTAGCGCCCGTTGCCGGGCGCCGGGATTACAGTTTCTTGGCTTTCTCGATCGCTTCTTCGATGCCGCCGACCATGTAGAACGCTTGTTCTG